>Ga0209562_1000449_pt1 | contig 13902 bp, 11 predicted proteins | sample WorMetvacBELIZE2_FD_187399 | JGI IMG/M metagenome (GOLD analysis project Ga0209562, IMG submission 187399) | Marine gutless worms symbiont microbial communities from Max Planck institute for Marine Microbiology, Germany - Olavius vacuus BELIZE.2... | ecosystem: Host-associated > Annelida >... | reverse complement strand
GTTTAAGCCAAAGGCAGACATTTTGAACATATGTCGTGACTGTCAATTTGTTTCCTCTGTACTTGATGAACTTCATGTTTCACACCATGCTTGATGCAACAAGTATTGTTCTAAGAGGGCATTTTAAAAGTATGAAATGTGATGTTTTATTTTCACAAGGTAGCGTACATACACTATTTAGGTGAGGTGGGTATTTTTCATACATGAGCAAAAAAAATTCTTCCTCTTTACAACAGTGCAAAAATTATAAAAATCGATCGAGATTTCCCAAAGTTATGATCACAAATGTACTGCCACCTTTTTTTATGGTTCACAGTGTAGATGGACCTAGAACTGCCAGTGTTTGCCAATGTAAATTCTTCATATTTAGTGCACCGTATGATGTTATGTCTGTTGATGAACAGCAGTTGCCAGTGATTCAGTCAAGTGTGATCGTCCGTTGCCGTAGCTGTCGGACCTACATTAACCCATTTGTCACATTCGTCGACCTCCGCCGCTGGAAATGCAACTTGTGCTTTCGCGTCAACGAATGTTAGTTGCTCATTATCATGTTCTGTGATGTGTTTGATCGCCATTAGCAGGCACAGTACAAATACAAGTACAAAAAACATTAATAATGTTCTCCCTACAGTCAGAATGAATGTACTACATTCCATTGTTAATTACGCTCTCGTAGTTACTGGCAACATGACATAAAAAAAGACTACCAATGTTTTTTAAAGAAGTGGTCGAATGCCAATTGTGTGAGTTTCATGCAAGGGGTGCAGCAGTGAAAAATGCCCTTTCACAGTTGCTTGATGATCGGAGAGAAGGCTGAGAAGGGATGTCAGAGGCCATCATCAGCAATACATCATGATGTATTTGTGGGCCTGATCCACAAACATCTGGTGCACCAACAAGTACTGCTTGTGCTGTATTTGCTCAATGATCAGCAGCTAGTATAACTTATATGGTACTCATAAATTGAAATTTGTGTTCTTTTGTGGCTAAGCCATAACATGTTTGCATGAGTTGTATCTCTTATGAAAAGTATAGGATCTGCACTGCTGCTGATTCGGCAAACAATATCGTGATGTCAACGGTCTGAACATCAGTTTAGCATCACCCTTCCATCCCTCCAGTGCACAGTATCTAAGCTATGATGATCGTTAATATCTGCTAGATAATGGGGCAGCTGTGTTTTGTATTAGGTTATATATCTGTGTTTATTTACATTTTCTCTCTGTTGTGAGATTTGCTTTTGTTACCAATACAAACTCTACTAACTCACTCAGCCTTTTGGTACATTCTTGCAATATCAATATCATGATTGTGCGAAACTGTTAATTAGTTTAGTATGCACAGTGTGCTTCTGATTAAGTCGTAGGAGATTGATAACATTTAAAGTTGTGTCTTTTGCAGTACCGGATGAGTTTAGTTTTGATCCTGTGAGCAAGACTTATGGAGAGCCGCAGCGCAGACCAGAGATCAGATCGTCCACCATAGAGTTTATTGCTCCGTCTGAGTACATGGTTAGTTGTGTATGTCGTGATGTGTATGGTATCTTGCCTTACGATTAGCAACGTATGAGCTGTGGTGATTGTCTGAAGGAGAAGACGGAAGATTATCAGAACTGTTCTGTGCTGTATTGTGTACTGCAGTTGTGCACTGTCATAAACACACTACTTTTGTATTTTCTCTTCATCATTTCTGAGTTTGGTAGCCAGTATCAGTGCAACCAATGTCTGCATTATAGTGTGAAATAATTCGGTGGCAGGAACATTATTACAGTAGTGTGACAGAAGCTTGTTGGGCAAAAAGTTTGCTGCTGTGGTGTGCTGCTGAATTACAGCGGCCCTGGAGTTTTGTTTAAGACTTCGCGATGAAATTCGTTGATGATGATGATGATACTGATGTCTGATTGAAATTACCAGCAAAGTTAAGGCTATGAAAGATGGATGGAGTGAAAATGAGCTAATGAATTATCACTTATTCATCAAAATAGATAGATGCCGTGGGAGACCAATGCATGTTGATGTGTTGTTTTTAGCTGAGACCTCCACAGCCTGCAGTGTATTTATTTCTACTCGACGTCTCATTCAGTGCTATTGAAACAGGTTTGTTGTTATGCGGCATTTCTCCATGAGCCTGCATTATGCACTGCAACCGATCTGTTTGTTTGTGTGTCACGTGCTTGTCTTTAACTCAAGAACGAAAAGCTGTGAAGCCCAAAATTGCCATGACGGTTACCCCTGTCATATAACTCACACACCAGTTTTGAGGCTGAAAGTCAGAGGTCAGATAACATAACCTTTTGCTATCAGTCTTCATGTGCTATTGCACTTATAAATCGTCCCCGATATGACCTATAATGTGTTTGGTGGGACGTTAAGCCTTAATCAATCAATCTGGGCTTATAAATCAACAACCCAGTGATGCAGAAAATACATAGTAATTAGCAGGTGAAACTATGTATACAGTTTCAAGGTCAAGATCTTTTAACATAATATTAAATTTTAGCACAGTTTAACTGCTTATCTAGTTTATTTTAGTTACTGCCTTATTTGATCCCTGTAAACTCTGTTGTTGCTGGCATTAGTCTAGTTAACGTAGTTAATTGCTTTGAATGTGAGAGAGTTGAGTCTTCTTTCAGATGTAATAAAAGGTGATGATTAATGGAGTTACGACCTTATGGCACTAGAGAAATATGTATGCTATTGGCATTGTTATTATTGTGACATGGTTTGAACTGTGCTATCATTATGTCGGCCACTTTCACTCTGCGTGCTGCAATTAACTTATTAATTAGCGTATTGGTGGTGTGATACAGGTTACCTGAGTGTATTCTGTGCAACTTTACTGAATGAGTTGGATCGACTGCCTGGCGACAGTCGTATGCAGATTGGCTTCATAGCGTTCGACTCTCTGCTCTATTTCTATGGTCTTGATCCTTCCTTTCCACAGCCAAAGATGTTCATCATTCCAGACATGGATGGTAATGTCTTTCTCATGATGAATTATTGTGTTTTTACATTTTGTCAGTTAACTGTGATCATAGACTCTCACGGCACTCTTTTCGGTTTTGTAGCAGATTCACTTTGCCCAGATGCGCCAGGAGCATTAAATAACATGCTGGAAGAAGAAAAATAACGACAGTGGTCTGTAAGAAATGAAACTGTTTTATTGCCAGCCGAGTTCAGTAGAATCATGTGAGAAGACAAATAATCCTGATCAGCATTAATGTCATTTTCCAGTGAAGAATGTTTAATACTTTTCCTTGTTTCTTCTGGCAGTTCATTTGTGTGTATATGTCATTGTAACAGAAGTGTTCGTGCCATGTCCTGATGGCCTTCTAGTCAACCTTCACGAGGCCAAGGAAATGGTCATTGATTTTCTCAACAAGTTGCCTGTCTGGTTTGAGAAGAACATGCAAACCGGAAGTGCTCTTGGTCCTGCCTTACAAGCTGCCTACAAACTTCTGGTGAGTTTGTAACAAAACTACTGGTATTGGCCGTAACTGGTAATGTTGTGTCTTTGAAACTTGCCATGGTGTGTTTTAGACAACATCAGGTGGGCAAACTTTTCTGTCTGTGGCCCATGTGGAGCATCCTTATGTTCTCTATCAGGCCGCATTCAATAAAAAAATACTGAATTTTTTAATAATGAAAGTTACTTTTATACAAAATAATGGCGAATATTCATACAACTGTATTATTGCACACACAGAAAGTAACAAAAGTGGCCGCAAAATCTCGCTGTACTCTCGTTTAGCATGTTATTTAGTCTATATTTATAAGTAAATATTACTTTCCAGAATGCCCGGGACCATAGAAATTGACAGAGCTGACTGAGAATGTGGGTGACATAAATGGTTTTCCCATTACTGGACGACATTAAATTTAGTCATCGTAAGATTAAACAGTGTTAAATTCTTCCTGTGGAATCTTTTGGACTGTTTATGGAAAGCTGTGTGTTTGACAGAGTCCCACCGGTGGACGGATTACCGTCATTCAGACTCAGTTGCCAACTGTAGGTGCTGGTGCACTTAAAAGTCGGGAGGAACCCGACGAACGGCTTGGCAAGGTTTGTGTCAGATGCTTCTTAGACGTGATGTACACAGTGTTCTATTTAGTTGTTTGGTCGTATTATGATTGTGAAAACAGTAGAAATCGTGAGGTAAAGGCATCATTTTGCAGTATATGTGTGTAGAAATATGCCATTCGTAGACATAGAGAAATGCCTTATATGTCGTTCATTGAGAGCTTGGCTGTTCCCACCTGTTTGCAGCATTAGAACAGTTTTGACAGACAACATCCTTCACATGTTTGTCAGTGTGACTGTGTAAAGTGCCTCTTGATAGCATTACTGTAGTCAGTACATTTTTGATGATGTGATAATAATAATAATAATAATGGCTTACATAGGTCTCATTGGGGATCAGACCCTAGTCACCCAGGTCTTAACCACTTAAACTGTGCATGTGCTAACAATTCATTAATGAGATTGCTTTACTGTCAGCACAGTATAGCATCATTGCCTATGTGATAATGTTAGTTAATAGCCGTCTGTGAAGTAGACATTGAAACAGTGACACTGATGTACAGTGATGTGCCTGTTGTTGATAGAAAATCCATCACTTGTCGCCGGTAACAGACTTCTACAAGAAGCTGGCACTGGACTGCTCGGCGCAGCAGATTGCTGTTGACATGTTCATGCTCAACGCACAATATGCCGATGTTGCCACTGTCGGTCAGTCATACAGCAGCTATAATTGTGTCTCTCTGCTACATGTCATTAGTTTCTCTGTTGTAATAGTCAGCTACATCAGTTTTCATCAGTTTGCACACAAAACCCTAACCCTAACATAGCACGTTTCATAGTTACTGTCATACTGACTATTGCTGCATGCTACTTCATTTTGAAAACTGCGGGAGTGATTTGAAATTGGAAGTCAGGCTGCTTTTCTTCTTCTTTTCCCATCCTGGCCACAGAACACCCCTCCACATGCTGTGAAGTATCATTCCCTTAAATGAAGAGTGATATGAGCTCAAGTCGAGGTCTGGGGCAAATCCCCTGCCACCAAATGATTCTAATGGCTATATATGTCAAATTGACGTTCCAGAATGTCTTAACGTCATTATTCATTGAACCAAACTCGACAGCAAAATTTAACTTGTGCGTGGAAAAGGTGGTTCAAACAACATTCTTTGACCTGCACTGGAAAAAGCTGATTTCATTAAACCAACTTGCACGTGTTTCACAGTTGATGGTCTGATGGTGCTGGTGAGTGTACTGAATGTCATGTTCTCATTGTATCATTGTGCTTTGGCAGCTGGTATATCAAAGTACTCTGGTGGAACAGTCCATTACTTCCCAGGCTTCCACAGCATCACGAACCCAGCCGAGGTGGAGCACTTTGAGTCGACACTGCATCGTTATCTGACGCGCAAGATTGGCTTTGAGGCTGTGATGCGTATACGATGTACTAAAGGTGAGTGACACCACACAATGCAGCACAGCTTGAGCCAATGTTTGTTTTATGTCATTAAAGGTTGTGACACATGACCCATCTTGTCAGCCTTGTGGATGGCTCGTCTGTCAGTTGCACAAGACCAACGGCGATCGTGCCTTCCCCGTCGCCGCTGCAAAAGTCTGGAACATGCTGCCACCGACGATCACGTCACTACCGTCAAGTGCACACTGAAGATGGAACTGTTCCGTAGATCATACGGCAACGCACACCACCGGCAACAGTAGCATTGACACTAGTGCAACACATGACACACAGCGGCCCTGAAGTTTTCTTCTTAGAGACTTGCGTCGCGATGAAATTCATTGATGATGATGATGATGATGATGATGATGATGATGTCAAGACGGCTTTATGGCTATCAAGTCATCCTGTCAAAAGGAGTGTCAGAACACTCCCACACCCTTCCTGATGGCCGTCAAGTCGCCCCATCAAGACAGGTGTCATTTGCGGCAACCATCTTGATGGGCCAATTTGATGGCCTTTCAGTATTGGCCGACTAGACGTGTCGTGTTCTGCGGATGTCGCGCTTTACACAGTCTGAGTGATAAAACATCAGGATGTTGATGTTTTGATATTAAGATGGCAATACAGACAGCGAAGTTAGTGATCTAAGACTTTGTGATTATTGTTAATTAATTGATTTGGACAAATTATTAGACAGCAGTCCGCAGACATAAGATATTAATGTTCGAAATAGTTAGCTGGTACTTGATGTTTTTTCAATAAAAAAAAGTTGTAGAATGCATGGGTGTAATTCATGTATTGTGGGGCTGGTGACATCCAAAAATCATACGTTCCATGTCTATATAAGATAACAGAAAATTGTAAACTTAAAGTTAATGAAGATGTACTTAGCAAATAGATATATCGGGTACATTTTTGCCACACCATTTACATTCGACAAATACACTGTACGTTCACTGTCAGGCTAGAATAAATTGCCAGAATGTTTAATCAGATGAACTCCTACAAATTTGGATGTTCTGTTTGTCTGGAACATTAACAGATGGTGGCCATCACCTGGAAAACCATGAAAAATCAGGAAATTTGAGAGATTGGTCAGGGAAAAGCCTCAGGCATATTAGTTCAATCTTATCGGAAACTATGATTTTGCTCAACTCAGAATGCATAGAATGTCAGTACATGTATAATGATTTACTGGAAAATATAGCTGTTATATAGCTGTGAAACTAAGATGCGTATGTAAACATATCATTTAGAGATGATGTATTTGTGTTTGTATCAGAAATGCTACATGGTCCATAGAGCTAGCTTGAGCTACCTGGATTAGTCGGGGAAGTTGATGGGAACTGGAGAATGGCATGTAATGTAATGGTGTGCCAAGTTAATTCTGTAACAGACCACTTGCAGTTTGTCTAATTGATATGATTATCATGTGCCTACTGACTGGGTGTCTAACTACGACTTCATAAGTTTATTTTTTTTGTTGGCAGGTCTCTGTATTCACACGTTCCATGGCAATTTCTTTGTGCGGTCGACCGACCTTCTGTCACTGCCGAACATCAGTCCAGATGCGGGGTTCGGTGTCCAGGTCTCCATCGAGGACACTCTCGATATGAACTATGTCAGTTTTCAGGCAGCGCTTCTCTACACCAGCAGTAAAGGTGAAGAGTTCACTGTTTCACTGCCTGGATACATACATCTTATTGTTAAACTTTGAGTAACAGGATACATCCGCTACTCACTGACATTACAGCAGAGGCATTTGGCTCCAATGAAGGTCATCTGATCATTTGCTGTTCACTTTGTCCACGTATTCTGAAGTTGCAGTCTTATGGCTGATAGATATGTGCATATTGTTACTATTATTATTGGAATCTGCCTATGGCACTACTCATTACACTACTGACAGCTTCTGCCAGTGACTTTCATGACTGCTTATGAACTGTATCATTCACATGTGCTAGCTCGCAGCAAGTCATTGTACCTGAGGCAGTCGTACATTCATTAAAGATACGTAAAGTTAGAAGTCACAGTATTATTTTTAGTTAACTGTAGTTGAAACGAAAACTGAAATTATTTTTAGAGTGGACGTTTTAGTAAAACTGAAAATTTTCATGAAGCACGAAATAATAAATATAATATGTCGAGTCATAGACAAATTATTTACCAGCCATTATCATGTGATGATGGTACCTGTGATGTGTAGTTAGACCTCATATTTTTATTTTCTCTAGTGACTTTCAACAGTTGAATTTCTACAGTGATGTGGAATAGTTCTATAAGTGGAAGTAAAATTATAAAACTAGAAGCAAAATTATTTGTGAACTGAAATTAATACAGAAACTATGTTGTTAGCTTAAACTAAAATTAAACTGAAACTAAAATTATTCCATGTGAATAAAATAGGAATTATTTTGTAAAGCAATACATCACTGATCTGAGGTCACTATGATGTTTGTGTTGCACAGCTGAGAGACGCATTCGTGTGCACACATTGTGCCTACCAGTATCCTCGACGTTGCCAGAAGTATTTCTGAATGCTAACCAGTGTGCCATTGTCGGCCTTCTCTCCAAGATGGGTATGATCTAGACGTGTTGTGTACTTTAAATACTGCACATACTACAAACACTGCCTGATCATTTGCGCGATCCAGCTGTTGACTCCGAACAGTTTAGTCGGGAATTGAAGCCGTATCTGTTCGCCAGACATTTGAAACATTAGCGCATTAGAGGTTTTACGTAATCGCGCTCTACAAATCGCTATTTACTTACTTACACACCAGTAGTTAGTGATGAACCATGTTGTGCTTTCTTTTAGCAGCTGTTGTTAGAATTGTGACAGTTCAAGACATTATTATAGAGATTAAGTTTTGACGATCAGTAAGTCGACTTAGCTTTTTGAAGTATTGCCATTTTAACAGTGACATGTCACAGCTCTGATACCTTTGTCATACTGATGTCGAATGCCTTCCAGCATTTTTGCGATAACATCACTCTCAACGAGCATGTTAAGGGTAGTGGTGGTGGTGGTGTTGGTGTGGTTGTTACCGAGGCAGCCCCATTTCTTGTCAACTCTGTTAATTCTGGTAATAGCCTCGGCTGTACTGATACTGTAGTGATGATGTGTTACAGCTGTTGACAAGTCACTGTCGTCGTCACTGAGTGATGCACGGGATGCATTGATTAACGCTGTTGTCGACATGTTGACTGCGTACCGTACAGTGCAGGGTATTGGCCAGTCGGACAGTCAGCTGATGTGTCCATACCAGCTACGCCACATTGCTCTTTATATACTCGCAATGCTCAAATCGGTCAGCCTTTGTGATTTTTACTTTCGTAGAACTTTGTCTGCAAGAGCGGCTAGAATAAATTGCCAGAATGTTTAATCAGATGAACTCCTACAAATTTGGATGTTCTGTTTGTCTGGAACATTAACAGATTTGTTTTTCTCTCTGACCATAACCTTCAAACATGCTGTTTTGGTCAAACTGTCGCAAAATTCTTATTGACTGTCTATGCCTCGGTTTGATAGCATTCCAGGCTTGGGTGCATTGCTAGTCATAGATTGATCTCATTGGCTTTTTTTGTGCAGAATGCATTTCGTGTTGGTACAAGTACGAAACTGGATGATCGGATCATTGCAATGGAGCAGTGCAAGGTGTTGCCCGTGCACTATCTGATCCAGAGCATCTATCCAGATCTCTATCCAGTTCATGCTCTTAATGACAAGGTAAGATATGCATGCATGTCGTAGTTGTGATCGTTTATGTGAAATTTAAAGTCGTTCTTTATGTACTGTATGGTGAGTGAGTGGTTAATGTTGGTTGCACATTGCATTTTTAGTGTGAGGCATATCGTTACACTGCTACTTTTTGCTGTTTTTTTTAAACTAAATTTTTATAGTAATGATATTGATGATGACGACAACGATGATGATGATGATAACGTTATGGACATTTTTCATTTTTATCCTGTCATAATGTTGTGACTTCTGGAGACAGTACAGTAGTGTTCGTTATTCATCGTATGAATGAAGCTGCTACTGTCAGCCGTATGCATGGTATCATTATGGTTAGTACTATTGTATTATTATTATTATTTAATACTCCTGACAGTGTAGTCACAGGTTAGTCGCTATAACTGAAGTCCGGCGTATTGCGACAAAGCTGCACGATGGCTGTTTGTGCACGGTGCACTGGACTACTGTACTTCTAAAACCTAAGCTGGTTCTCCGTCTCTGACAATATAAATAATATGGAATACATAGATGATAGGAAATCTATTGAAGTATATGTATGCCAAAAATTATCGTAATAGATCAAGTTCTGACAAAGCTGTTGCAAAAATAAGACTGTGCAGTTTTTTTGCCTCACGTGGTATTACTGTTACTCTTATTAAGATTTTAAATTTTATTGCACTGAGGTGAAGGTGCATGTCTGTGTGCACAGGATGCAATAAACCAGGAAGACAAGGTGATTCCAAACCCTCCGCGTCTGCCATTATCATCCGCACATGTTGATCGTCATGGCGCCTACCTGATGGATACTGGTAGTCACATGTATCTGTGGATTGGTGCTGCCGTCTCAGACCAGTTCTGTGTCCAAGTTCTCGACTTTGCTTCATATCAGAGCATGCCGGAGACCATGGTAATGTTTGCTGTCATTATTTACAGAGTAAAATAAATGCAGTGTATTTCTGGCACGATGTTGCATGATGCAGATAGTTTAGCTTTCTTGCAGGTTTTCTGACTGATGCTAATGTACTGTTTAGTTATGGCTAATGTCAGTCATATCGGGCTGTGAAAACAATTGCTTTCACAATCACTCGCTGTTTGATGGTCTGTGGCCTCAGTGCATCTTAATAATTTGTGCCAAGGATGTATCTTTTTCATTAATTTGTTGGGATACGACTTGGGTTAAGAATGATTAGATTTTGGGAGTAATCTTGATCAAGTAATTTTTTTCACTTTAACATTGCAAAATATTAGTGTACATTTCTGGCTTGTTTTATGTTCAATTGCGTTTCGTCAATTGGTCAGTATCAACGGATTATTATTATGACATTTGTTAGGTGCACGATAATCCTCGTATATCTACACTCATCTATACTAAACAGCATGTTGCAACTGTGATGATGCTGACCGTTAAATAGTCAATGCACTGTTTGATCTGCTTCGGCAGATGTAGAGCATGATAGGCATATAACGTGACAGTTGTACCAAGAAACCTGCAAAAAAAGTTAAATTTGTGCCAGTATTATTTTAGGCCACTGATGTATGCTGTTATTACAGTCCATAAATTTCCACAAGTAGTTTATTACATTTTGGCATGTGCCATTTGTTGTTGAGGTTTACTTTGAATGTTATTGCTGTCATTCAGTAATACGGTAAGTGGCTGATTGTTTGTGTTTACAGTACAAGCTGCCAGACATTGAAAACGAGACACTGGACAGACTGTATGACTTCATCGGCTACTTGAACGATCAGCGTCCGTTCCCAGCTGCACTTATCATCATGAAGTTAGTATCAGGCACTCTGTATCTGACCACCACTATTCCCGATATGCAGCTTGATTGTTGGTTTGATCTGGGTTTGGAATTTTAATTTTCAGTTCAGTCGTGTAGTTTTTGGGGCTGGTATCTCTGTCGTATGTATTAAGTAAATGGGTGTTAAGACAAATGCCTCCAAAGTCGCATAGCATTGAAGTTTAGCTCCAGCAATAGCAGCTGTACTTCATTTGTATTTCCTGACAAGATTCCATAGAATATTTATTAGTAATATCAACATTGCAGATCGTGTCAAAATGGTGCAGTGCAAGTCTTAATTGGCAAGTTGGTTATAATGTACAATGGCAGATAATTGTCAAAGATCTGCAGTGCTGGATAGCTAGCTGTGCCTAATTTTGACCAAGAGGGTTAAACGTATGGCTGGTTATCCCAAGTTATTTAACTTGGTTTGCAGTTCAGTGTTTCAGATTTATACTTCTATTAGGTGTAATTAATGTGCACTTACTAGATTGAGATGGCTGCATTTGGACTACTTTGTTGAATCCAACGTAGTGTAGTCGGCATGCTGGTCAGATTTAGAACTTTTTGCGTATTCATGTCTTTGCTAAGTTAGAACAGCATTCTGTTGCAGTCATCTGGCTGAGAACTAGTATCAGAAATTAATGTTCTTGGTTGTGAACATTGTATATGTACAAACATACTGAAGGCTGAAATCCTGTGACAGCATAGCTTGCCATCAACCTCTCATAGTGGAAGTATACCTGTACATTACGTGCAGTGTTGTTAGGTTTCACAAAGGCAAGAATACATTTGTATCTGAGTGCTGGTACTAAAGAGCTGTTTTGTTGTCTGTAGGGAGCACAGCAAACTGCGAGGCTTGTTCCTTCAACACTTGGTAGAAGACCGATCAGAGTCGTCACTCTCGTACAATGAATTCCTTCTTCACGTCCAGAAAGAGATGAAAAGTTAATACAGAAACTGCCGAAACCGTTGTTTGTGATATTCACGCAGGACGTTACACGTGAATTGTACATAAGCGATGTGTATGTGGCATCAACATGCTGGGCAGCATGTGTTTAATATATGTACATTACAGTACAGACGTCGTTGGTGTCACTCCTTTGCCTCGTAAGCTTTGACTAGAGTTAATCAAATGTTGCATATGTGTATTTAATGTTAAATTTTGTGATAAGCTTCCCAGTGTGTAGTGCACAACAGTCAACCTTCTTGCACTGCGTTGGTTCTACAGTAGTTCTGTTGAGAGATAACGTGTCTTAGGCAGTTTTTAAGCACTTCTCTCCAGATCCAGTTCATTTTGCTGTATAATCCGTTTTGTGATCTGTGGCCATGGCATTATTGAAATTTAGAACAGCACAGAAGTCTGTCATCAGAACCACATCTTTGTTGTTATTAACTGTGTAGAAATACTGGTGATTATTGACTACACGAGCAGATATGATAGCCAGCCACGTGTAGGAAGGCATCACCTAATCTGTTCATTAGCTATACGACACCAGAATAGGTAATTTTCAGTATTCTGCTCATTGCTTGGCAATTCGTTATCATAAGTATGATGCAACTGCAGTCTAACTATGAGTCCAGTATAAGCAGGCTGTGATTTGTACTGACAAATGTGGCATGACGATGACCATTACACCAAGGCCATTCGACGTTGCCTAGCCAGTAATATACAACTAGTTTTCCAGTCAGGTGCCTGGCATTATATTGTCGTTCAGTGCATACAGTGTGGTTTACGACACGTCACATTAGTAAATCTGTTCCAAATCGATACCACAGGTGTATATATTATTGTTGGAAACGTGTTACACTTGTGTGATTTACTGATCCAATTAAGACTGAATATGAATTCCCTTCTTAGCCTTGACACTGTACCATTTAAAATCCGACCATTTGCGAGTCATTTCCGTATCCCTGTGTAATGTAAATTACAGCAGAATATTTGCTACATACTTGTTTGGTGTTTTTCATTTGTGGCTAGTTAATATATGACTGAATGAGTTTGTGCCCAATACACAATGTACGTACACATACCGAATGTTTGTGAACACGTTATCTGTGACTACAAGTATAGTCCGCACCACGAAGCCTGTAAACGCCAGTTTTACTTATCAGTCAGCTATTTAAGAAAACTTGAATGATAAATAATCTTTATTAGTCTATGTTTACAGATTTGAAATGTTTTCCAGTCGATCGCATCGCCAACATGGAGAAAATTCTACTTTTAATAGCATATTTTTATTCACGTTGGCGGCGGTTTTTGGGCTTCTTGTACGCGTCTCTCGGCAAGAATCTAGGGAGCTTGACAGCAACAGCGTTAGCAACGTCATGGAAACGATAAACAGAGGAGAATTTAAATGTTTAGTTTCAGCTATATTTGAGCGTAAATGCACTTTTAGCTAAATTATTTATTACGAAATTACGTTTTAGACCATTCTGCTGTTTACCGAGCCAAATGTATACAATATGCAGCTGTAACAACATTTTATAATGCATGTACATCTGCGACGTTATACCGGCACTTACCGGTAAGCATATTTTTGGCAGACCTGTAAACGGCGGTCCCAAATTCCGCTAAACCCGACACTAACCATAGCACTAACCCTACTAACCCTACTACTAAGTACTGTTGTGAATTGGACATGTGTTGTTTAACATGGTACAAGAATTTGGGACCGCCGTTTACAGGTATGCCTATTTTTTCGCCGTTAGTGTGGCCGGTCAAGATTGTCAAGTGCAACATGCCTGTAGAAGCTGATGCTGTCTTACTGCCGGTTGACCCCAGAACCAGAAGTCACCACAGTTTCAAATTTAAGCACATCCAGTCACATACTGCTCAGTATAAACATTCGTTTTTTGTCAGAACAGTACCTGAGTGGAACTCTCTTCCTGAAGCCTGCGTC
>Ga0209562_1000448_pt1 | contig 13949 bp, 7 predicted proteins | sample WorMetvacBELIZE2_FD_187399 | JGI IMG/M metagenome (GOLD analysis project Ga0209562, IMG submission 187399) | Marine gutless worms symbiont microbial communities from Max Planck institute for Marine Microbiology, Germany - Olavius vacuus BELIZE.2... | ecosystem: Host-associated > Annelida >... | reverse complement strand
AATGAGCACCTTATCTTCTGCGAATGTCACGGACGTTAACCTCGTACTAAAAGAACGCACCCACATGCGTCTATGCATCAATATGCTAATTTTCATGCATAATTTAGGCAACTGGCTAATATCCTAATAAATACGACATTCACCATAAATTACACATCTCGCACTGCGTGAGAAGCAAACATTAAATAATACAAACTACAACGTACGATGTACACACGAGTCTAATGCAGGGGTGGACAAACTATCTGGTTCACCTGTGAAAGCTGTGCTCTATATGGACTGTAAATGGTACTTTATGCTCTGTAGAAATACTGTACACACTTACAGTTTTGAGAATCTCGATCTTTCACAGTATGTGACACACAACTGTTTGTGTGTCCGGCGCCGTTGCGACTTAACAGCGAGTTCGGCGCCGCATACAAATATCTGGACTCAACTGACTATCTGCTTATCATAATAGACTAGTCGCCTAATTTATGCAGACAATATTAGCAGCACATCTACTTAATTAGATATTCTGTGTTACATAGAATATCTAATTGAATTATACATAAACAGTGCTTCCGCCGGCATAAATAAATGACGGAAGAATCGTTTACCTTAAAAATTACAATTTCAAGACAACTATACTGCATTTTATGGTCAAAAGCATTGATATTTTCCATCGGATCTATTCTGCCATTAATTTTGTTTATATAAATAAAATTAATGGCAGAATTGTTATCATGCAAATCAGATGTTATTATCGTTATGTTATCTTGCAAATCAGATGTCCAGCCCTTAAAGAATGTCACGGTCCTCCATAAAAAACTTTGCCCAGCCCTGCTTAAGCACAATTCACATTCCACTGAAAAATTTCCTAAACATTAAATCTAGAAATCAGGTACGCATAGTGACAAAGCAGTAGAGGCAGCAGGTAAACATAAAATACACAAAATATTGCTATTCACCAAAACGAATGCTCTTCCATCCAGTAAAATAACCTATTATTCTGCAACATAAATTAGTTTTATAACAGAGAAAGAGCCACTGGATCTATACTCTTTGGATATACAAATAATATAAAAACAAAAGTTCACTAAATGCATGCATATTATCAAATACCGTACTCACAATTAACTGTAAAAGGACCTAACGGTGTTCAGATCATTTGAAACAAAATATGAATGGTGTTGCATTCGGGGATTTGAGTCCACATGGAAGTGGATGCAGTTTACACAGGAAAATAAATTAAACAGTTATTATACAAAAATCAAGTAGGTAATATCTGGTTGTGATTGGTAATTTTTCGAATAACGTGGTCATATCCCACAAATGATCAACTACCACCCATGCAAACTGCCCTAAACGTAACAAAAAAAATCCTAGTTAAAAAGTTACAGGTAAAAAGTTAGAGCTAAATACCTCCACCTCTACGCAGATACGCACTGTATGTCTGGTGGCAGCGAAGGCAAGTCCACTACAGACTGGTATCGACATGTTTCCCAGCCATCATCCTCAATTCTACCGCCAAGAAGCTGCACTGGCTTTGACCGATCACTGCCGTCTTCGAGATCTTTCTTGGACAACCTTAGCACGCTCTCTCTGAATACACCATCACCATCAACAAGTGGCTCTGGGTCGGACCAAGCACTGCCGTCCTCAAGATCCTTCTCTGACAACCTCAGGCCACTCTCCTTGAATTCACCAACATCATCAATCGACATATCATCATCATCGTTCTTACGACCGTCGTCGTTCACGTCATCAGAAAGCTGTGCAGAACTACGGCCGATATCAACCGAAAGCCTTCGTAGCAAGACCCTAGGATGTCGCTGTGGCACCGGTATTTCCCCGGCATCATCATCAGCACCACTACATGCCTCCTGATAACTGTGTCGTCGACGCGGCCGTCTCAAAGCCGCTTCATCACTCCTCCCAGCACCACGCTGCTGCAGCGCTGCAGAAAGCCGGTTACAAGACCCGAGCGGTGAACGCACCACGCAAAGATTCCGCTGAGCACGCAGTCGACATATTTTTCCGAGGACCGTTCGGAGTCCCAGTCGGCGTTGATGACGGAACCGCACTCGATGCAGGACGTCCTTTGTTGCGGGTCGCGAAGTGTCCCGACATTTAGCAGTCAACGCGTCATCGGGCTGACTGACGCTGTCAACCGAGTCCATGATGACTACAATAGCGCTGATGTTATCGGCGCGCATACCTCGCAGCTGCCAGCGGTCCAGAGCCAACCTCACCAGCCCGGCTGCCGGCTGCTTCAGACAGGTTGTGTCTTTGCCCTGAACATTCAACAGCAATTAATGTAAAAAACGAAGTTTATAAAAACGGTTATAGGCGACGTAGTTGCACATCTAAAACCGCAAAAATTCACCGTTTTGTCACATTTGTGATCATCAATATAGTGCTAGTAGCATTCTACTGAGCACAAATTTAACCAAAATTGGCATATAAGTAGGGGTCGCCGACGTAATCAATCACACCAAGTTTGGTAATGATCGGTCCAGGGAGTACAAAGTTACGGAGGGTCGAATTTTGGCTTGCTCCATAGGAACGGCTTGTCGCCTATAACACTAGCACGACTGTGCTACATGTGATCACGAAATTACCTGACAGAGACAACAGACACACAATCTGCTGGCATATCGGCATCTCACTGTAGCTGTACAACACTTTACTTACTACTCAGTAATCGTCTGTGAAACCATGTGAACATCCCGTCTCAGGAAGCCTACCGTGTATCCAAGACCAAGTCTCGGAACAAAAAGATACTGCTCAGCAGTGTCGTATGCTCTATTAAATTTTCAATAATAACGGTGTGATCCTATCCAGTTTTTGCAATTATTGGTTCGGTGTTTTTTTGCTATTCTCAATATGATTGTTGTTTTTTTGTGTGTGTTGTGTAGCCTAGACTTGTAATCAAGCTGTAATGCTATGGCTTTTGAAATAATAAAACTTACTTACTTACTTACTTACTTACAATTTATGTCTTTGTCAAATCTCACTTGGCCAAATCTGATAAACTTTGCGGTGTAGTGCCTGGAATAAATTTGCTGCAAAGTAATGCAAACATTTTCCACCTCATCTAAACAGTGTCCCTACAATACTCCGTGAAACTCAAGTGTCATGTTTTTCATGAAAAATTTTAATACTGGAAACTACAGACAAAATAAATTCACTTATTTACGATAAATGGATTACTGGTTAATGCAGCGAGATGCAGCTATAATGGACACTTTATGGCTACAGCATTTTCATATGTTACAGCTAAACACAGCGTCATTGACGAGGCCTCAATCAATGACGGCAAAGGCTGACGGCATGTGTAATAGGGGAGTTGCCTAAATTATGCGTGAAAATTCGTCCTGATAGCTGATTGGTCTGTGGCCTATTTCGTTGTCATCGTGAATGACGTCATGAATGACAACATGGCGGCCTTTGCACATGTCGGCGCTGGTTTGGACACGTTTGTCACGGACATTAACCTCGTACTAAAAGAACGCACCCACATGCGTCTATGCATCAATATGCTAATTTTCACGCATAATTTAGGCAACTGGCTAATGGAATATGCACCAAGGAACAACACTTTGAACAGCTGATCAAGATTTTGACATGTTGCTCTCTGTTGCTGAACTGTAAGAACACATATCTATTTTTCGGTGATAGAAACCTGTTTATACATTTAGGCCTACACACCATTTCAAATGTAAACGAACACAGTCACGGCATCCCAGTACATTTAGGCATATCTAAAACACAACGCAGTGTAGAGGCACTATTCAGGTAAGGTAGAAAACATTCAAACAACAAATTCAAATTCATCCAGGACAGAATGTGTCATATTTTATCAGAATCAGTCCATTTTTATAGTACACGCATCGAAAACAGTCTGATGTTTTTCTGTTCACGATGTTAAATGTTAAAAACTGATTTATATAGCGCCAAAAAGTCCGAAGATTCAGTGTAGTCTGTTGATCATTTTCGTTACTTACTGACGTACTTGTTAATATAAACAACTCAACAGGTTGTCACTCACATGCGCCTGCAGCTTGCGGCGTCGGTGAAGCCAATGATCAACAAACTCCATGGCATCAGACGGCGACAGCATGTTCCAGACACCGTCACTAGCAACGATGATACACCGGTGAACAGAGCTGTCAAGATGATGAACGGAGACGTCAGGTTCTGGTGACACGACGAAACAATCAGACTCACCGTTGTAACTCCACAGGTCACCTTCACACACAGACACAACAATGCAATAGAATGTCCCGCGTAAAAAACAAGTAATGTAACTTTGCCCAATGTCTTAACTATTCATTTAAGCATGTACGTTAATTAACAGTTAAACAAAACTTAAATGATTTTTGAGTACGACTAAAACAAAAAAAAATGGTTGCAAGAAATGTTCAGAGACACTTAAGGTTAGTTGGCCGATTTATGCAACTTATACTTAAGTGCCATTTAACAGCTCGGTTATTACTGTAATTATTTGCATGCAAAATAGTTCAAAAAGATTCAATAATATCAGTTGAACTGAACGTTCTGCAGTTAAAATTAGGTTGTTTTGTTTCAATGCAAACCGTAGACAATGTACTTACATCAACAACAACCAATAAATAGAGCTGCACGGAACCACACTTTAATTCCACTGAGTTTCATACAATGAGATTAATTTAAGTGGAGGTGTAATACCGTAGCTACATAAAGACGAGTGGTACTCAGTTAAATGGCAATTTAAATAACATTCATGAATGCCATCCACCTCTAATGTTATATAGTAACTTAACATCATCAGGCAACTTTACATAATGCTCCAGACAATGTTTATGGTGCTCTGATCATAAAAAGAGTCACTGCCAGAATTAACACAATTAATGAAATAGACATTAACAAGTGGCCGCAGCGAGTCTGCCACTTATGCTGTTTCAGTCAACTCCGAAGGTACCTCATGCAAAAGTGGGGGATCTAAACTGAAAGAGGGTTCCATAGGGATACAGAGACACACCTATAGATTCATAATTTACTCAACTCGACTGCCATTCAAGCAGGAGACATGCAGTACAGTACTGCAAATGATCAACTTCACAAGTCTGATCAATGTGACTTCAAGTCACAGAAGGCACATCTATTTTATCACAGGGCAGAACTAACGGACATCTGCCCACACACCAAGTTTCATCAAAACTGGACAACAGATGTGAACAATGATTGATTGATTGAGTAAGGCTTAACGTCCCACCAACACAATATAGGTCAGATGTGAACGAACATATGGTACAGAGTCCATGGACTCATTTTATTAAGTAAACATGGAAGTGATGGACTTTTGACCTGGATAACGACTCTGTGGACTACTGTCACGATGACACTACAGAGTGGCAAATGACTATATCACACGGATACAAAAGTGACGGTCCACAAAGCTATCAACACTGACCGAGTGATCGAGCAATTGCAAGGAATGGAATGCTTTCAGTACGAGTGAGAGATCGTCGCTGAGTCATGAGCGAATCGCGAGGCCGCTTCCACACCACGCGGCTCACACCAGCCTTCACTATCACTTCTCCTCCACAGCGTTCAATCCTCGCTCGTTCAGCCGTGTTGTCCGGCTTGTGATCCTGTTAACAGACGATGACAGAAAACATAACATGATCTGCGCCGCGTCACTCAATAGTGACACAACAACAACTCAATAGTGATGCCCTTCAATGAAATATAGCTTGACAACGAACAGCTGACATGACAATTATAACAGTTTCTGACAATGAGAATTAAACTATTGCTGAGGGGAGAAGAAACCTGCTCAGGACTGCTATCTCAAGCTCAAATATTACCATTACCATAACCTGACCATTCCGTACTGAAACTGCTGGTCCTCGGTGGCTCAGTGGGCTTGACCACTGAATAAGCTACAGTGCAGGCTGCTGGCCTGATGGGCTGGGGCTCTCGCTGGCCTGGGTTCAAATCCAGGTCTAGAAAGGAGTTTTTCAGCTCGATTGGGCTAGCGGGCATGCTATGAGATTAAATTCTCGGACAGGCACAGAGGGTCCGCCTGTGTCCTCTCTAAACTGTGGCAGGCCATTACACTCAGGTTTAAAGGTGCCTGAGCTTGTAATGGATGCCGGCTGTACGGATAACAGATGGACTGCCTCCTTGTGCATGTGACCACCAGGCTGTAGTCCTCTCGCACTCTTACCCAGCCAGGAGGTGGGCAGCACTTGAGTGTCGCTCAGCTTGGTTGGCTGTAGATGCACAAGTAAAGGTGTGTTCCAAATAAACCCACACTCCTAGCCGGGCATCTAAAACATACGGACACATTGATGCCTTTCAAATAATACACATACACGCCACTGTTATCAACAGTGGTCGCGCACACACTACTCAACACCGCACACACTGTGGGGCTGCGCTGGGGAGCCAGACTCAGTACAGACTGCGGCTATAATCCTGGCTGATGCTGCAGTCACCCCCACTGTCTCCGAAATGACCTAAAATGTGTCGAGTGGGACGTTAATCCCTACACCTACCTACCTACCGTACTGAAATTGTGTCAACAATGTTTTACACCAACATCACTTGTCTCAAGCATCCATGGGAGTTTAGCGACCTGCATGAAACGGGAATCACGGGAATCCTGTGTCCCCATGCAGGCAGGTCTCTATGGCAGTTGCAAAATTGTGGCATGAGCAGTGGTTTGTACAAAAAAAGCTTTGAGCAAGTTTTGGACTGTTGAGCACTGTAAACAATTGAGCACTGTACACAATCTAAAAAATGTAACAACATGACACTATTTAAATGGCAGTATTACGAATATCATTTGAATATCTGCACTGGAATCGGGAGCTGTATAGTTCTGAGATGTTACGATAGTAGGCAATAGATTGATTGATTGAGTAAGGCTTAACGTCCCACCAACACAATACCGGTATAGGTCATATGGGGACGGGTTTTTACGGGTCAAATGACCCAACCAACAGTGTCAAAGCACTGAAGGAACACACAAAATACTAATCCAAATAGAACAAAGCACCACAATACATCGAACTAAGGAATACAGATATATGACGAAAGCCTGTGCTTACTTATGCCAGCAGTATCTGTGGCGCTGTTGGCGTCGGTTAATATGGTGAATACGGTGAAAATTTACCAGCAGTGTTCGCATGTGAAAACTCAGTTACACACTGTCACAAAAGGCGCATACCACTGTAACACATTGTGCAACCAGCTTGCTGTCGAAGCGTTTCTTGGACTGCTTCCCTATCACCACAGCCGAGTCACCAACATGGCCGACGTACATCTTGTTGTTACGAACTACCACGACACTCGCAGTCGTTCCTGCAGTGCTTGGTAGACCCGTCACTGTCTGAGGCCAAGAATCTGTTAGCAACAACAACAATCCAATGAAATTATTTATTATAATTTTACTATGTACTATTCAAAGAAATCAAAGACGAGATCGGAGAAGACATCGGCTACTGAACAGCAGGCATGCTGAAATGCTAGCGAAAAACGGCTAATGTGCAGAAGTGGGTGCCTTATTCACAATTGCCCGAAAAACAATGAAATATTTTTCAAACAAATGCATATAGATGATAACTACTTATTCCTTCAAAACTGTCAAACATTAATCACACGCACATATCGCTAATACAAATCAATATCATTTCGTGTCATAGCATTGTGTGTACCACTGATGCGGAAATCTAATGAGTAACAATCATTGAACCCACCGACTGCGGTCATCATCAGGTTGTGCGTCGACACAAAACCGGTCTTAATGGCGTCCATAACACACTCATCGTCGTCACCCCAGAACATCTCCTGTCTCTCGATTTCACGACGTAGATGCTTCTCAGCGAATTCAGCCGCCTCAGACCCACCATGGCCATCAAATACGCTGAAGAAGGCGTACCCGCCTGGCGACCGATCGGCCGCGTTCCGCAATTGTACATTAATTACGTCTTCCATGTAATTTCGTCCGCCCTGAACGGCGTCGTAATACGCCTCCAACTTGATTTTATCCATTTCGATAAACGGCATGTGTGTAAAACAAATGTTTTAAGCTACATCATCACCTCAACTTTCGATATTACGCTGACAACACAAAAACCGGTAAACATTGAACGTGATTGGCTACGTCACCATGCCGAAAGCTGGTACTCAGAACTGCTTGTTTATACGATGTAGCAATTCATGACAAGTCACGTGGTGGTTTTTATCGGTGACTAGAGACCAGCTTCGAATACGATAAGGAAGTATTCATTTCATAGACGAAATTCACTGACGCGTGAAAAGCTAAACGCCTCAATGCAACTTGCGCTTGCGCGATAGTTTTCAATATCTCTTCACTTGGTATTGTTTTTTTATAAATCGAGAGAAACTTTTAACTTTGAACTGTCACTTTTATTACCTCAGAATCTCAGACGCGCATGTATTTAAGATTGTGAGAGAAACAGAGAACGCTAGCTACAGAGAACATCAAAACTCGAGGTACTTTGAACCCAGGAAACGTATCTGGTGGCAACTTATTAAATTATACGTTTGTTTTGTACAGATCAAATATTTTGTAAGAGGGAAAGACGGCGGCTTTTTGGTTCATTCGGGCCCTCGAGCTGCGCCAGTAAAAGTGATCAGATATATAACTGTCCAAGCTCGTCGTATATATTCCCAGGTCCAAGTAACTGTAGCAGTAAGCTCACTGCTGTTGAGTGAATTAAGCTAGTGTATCACTGACTTGATTGCAGACAATGCACTTAGCCATTATTAAAATGCACCGTATTACCCGACTCTCTTGTTTGTTTCTGCTAGTACTGGGAACAATTTTTTTCACGTTTGCATATTGCGATGGGCCTCTCAAATTTCACCTCTGTGCATGTGCACACTTAGCACAGGCGTTATTCCCGCTCTGATTGCTACATTGTTTAAATAGGACCAACTAGCACCGTGCTGATCACCGACTAAAATGAGCCATAAAAGATATCGAGCCAGTCACAAACAGTTACTCCACTAGCTCTGCTGCACTAATTGTCCACGTTTAGACTGAGGCCGGTGGGAGACAGGATCACACAGCATGCTTACCTTCCCCCTCATCCCCTCCCCCTCCGGCTCTGGGCCTGTCCCTCTATACAATCTGTCTTAATGTGTTCCAACAAATTCCTCGATAACATAACATAACAAGAAAATGGCTCCACGATTTTGTTATTAGCTAAAAAGCTACATTTTACACACAACTGTAAATATTTCAAAATCAGCCGCAGTGAAAAATCAACACGTGAACAAGGCAAAAACAAAACGAGCCGCAGACAGCATGTGATGTTGTGGCTATTCAACTAAGTAATAAAAACTGCACAGTACTGTACGTCAGAAACATCTTCAAAATATCATCACTCCTACACAAATACTTAGGTGAGTTACAACAAGCTCATGTGGACACAGGCAATAGATTGGACTGAGTAAGGTATACATAGGCATATTGCAGGTGGATGCTGGAGGGGTGCTGCAGTCACTAAATTTCCGACGAAATATTCTCGTATAGAATTACGCATAGAGGGTATGGTGGGGAATGGGAGGGGGGTATTCCCCTCCCCAGCCGACTATGGGTCATATGAAAGAGTGCGTTTTTGTAGTTATGTTCGGAAAATTTCTGACCGACGCCTAAGAATTTCCGACAGCCTAAAAATTTCTGACTTCTCCAACAGCTTGGGGATGCTGCCTGCTGCACCCTCAAATACCCCCAGCAATACACCTATGAAGGTATAACGTCCCACCAAACACATTATAGGTCATATCGGGGACAGGTTTTTATGGGTCAAATGACCCAACCAACAGTGTCAAAGCACTGAAGGAAGACCTTCCTGACGATTAGGCTTCAATCCCATCAGGTCCACCCCACCACGCTCACAGTAGACAGAGGCAATGTGAACGCTATAACTACCACAAGAAGTCACTTTACTTCGGCTCAATGATATGCTGCAAAGCAATGTCGAATATGTTGATTACAAGAAGCATGTCATGCTGGAGATGCTGCTCTTCCACGGCACACTCAGCGTGATCGGAGTTGGGATGGGGTTGTGTGGGGAAAAGTCCACCAACAGAGTCGTTGTGGTAACTCCTCTACAGTCATTTGACACAGAAGTAAGCATAAACAACACAACAATTCAAGTGACTGAAAACTGTACATAACGAGTCTAAAAACAATGTACGGGTAGAAGAAACAGCACAGGACTACAAATGGCACTGTAGCACTCGGTGAATAGCATGGTATGCCTGATTACCTCAGTCACAGAGCACCAACGACCTAATAATAATAATAAAGTTCATCACACGAAAAAATTTTAAAAAATAAAATGTTAACTGGCAAAATGTACATACCAGACTAGCAGTCCAACAGTCAAAGAATTGTTAAAATGCATTGTAATCAACGTGTGTGTGTGTTGAGTTGAGCAGGAAACGGAATGGGTCTGTTCTGGGACACAACACACACACCGGACCCACACGAGAGTTGTAATCAAGGTGTTGTGGACAAAATCGCAGATATCGTCAACAACAATGATAACGCGGAGTGGTCTTTCAACACTCTCTGTGTCAGTCTAAATTCAATATATGCTAAATTATTGCAAATCAGTTTTCATTTAACCGGTACATTTTCTATTGCAAGCAGATATCAGGTAAGGACACGTCTGCCAATAACTCCTAGTGCAACCTTTGGCAACGTGTGCACAGTTTCAGCCACTGTGCGTTTTCTGTTGCAGTTCTATGGTCTGGAACTCGCTGCCTGGTTAAAACCAATACAAGTCATGACACTATCAGATCAACACCATGTACCGGGAAACACGGAACAGTTGATTGATTGAGTAAGGCTTAAAGTCCCACCAAACACGATATAGGTCATATTGGGGACGGGTTTTTACGGGTCAAATGACCCAACCAACAGTGTCAAAAACACTTAACGAAGACAGGTCCAAAGGACTAGGCTTCAATCCCATCAGGTCCACACCACCGTAGTCACGATAATACAATGAATATGCAGTGTGAAAAAAACACACAAAATACACAGAGATAAACACAAACGAATCTATGCACAGTGACATGGAGTCAGTGTGACAAAACCCAATCCACAGAACTAAGAACTGCTCATCTAAGTGTGCTTATGACTGTGCACAGCTTCAGTACACAATACAACACAGAACAGTTCTGACAATCTCCCCTCTTACCTCCAGACAAACATCATAGCTCAGACATTGTCTATCGGGGCCGGAACAGATGAGGTATTCACATAATGTGCCGTATAAATGGAACCAACACATGCAGACGCAACATGGAAGAAATTACAAATAAAAACTTCAAAGTCAAACTTTGGAATATCGCTTGAACATGCTATGAAAATTATATCAAAAGACAGCAGAAAGGCTGACTGTAAACGTATAAAAATGACACATGCAAGGCACACAGATCAGATCATATCAGATACATACATCGTAGTATTACATCTCAACATCACTTTGATCACAATAACCAACCATGAGATCGTCACAGTGTCAATACTTCTATCTATATTGACATTTGTTTATCAACTATAAATAATACACTAAATAATAGTAAACTATACACAGCAACCGTGATTTCGTAGAAATCACCAAAATGATTACATAGACTATATATAACACAGGGCTGTATTTGACAGCGGGGTCAGGTGGGTTTGACCCCCCGCAAGAGGTAGCTGACCCCCCAGAAAGTTCTGCAGAACCTCTTTCGGGGGGTCGAATCTAACCCCCTAAGTATCCCCCCTCCCCCGATTCCATTTTCTTGATAAACCAAGAGTGTTACTTTCTTCCGTGCGATTATTCCAATGAGTGGCAATAACCGGTACCCTGTCCCTGTACGCTGTATGATTAGACTGTTGTACATTGTGGTTATTAGTTTGCTCTCTGATTTGTTCTTCATTTGCTATTTTTATGCTTACGCCTCAATAGAGACCGACGTGGTCTAATAATTTAGCAAGCTATTCCACGGTACCAATTTTCACAACCTCCATGCCCGCTATAGTCGCTCAGTCAGTGATAGCCAGTCGAAACTCCGACCCCCCCAGTAAAAATCTGACAAATACAGCCGTGATATAACACATGGCAGACATGACATCGTGCTGGACTGGAAACAGGACTTGTATACTACATACTTTGTGACAAGTGACAAGAGAAAAATTCTTTACGTACTCGTCAAACTAACAGTGTTGTCAAGTAACGAAGTAGATCTACTTCGTTACTCTACGTATGTAGATTTTTGGTATCTACTTTCTAAAAAGTAGATTTTTACAAACTACTTTCTACTTGTAACGAAGTAACTTTTTCCTGCAAGTATCTACTTTCTACTTCTTTTTTTTATTACTTTTTTCAATAAACATGTCGTTACCAAAGTAGAAATCGGCACCTTTTAAATTCTTTGCGGATTTGTGGACGCAGATTATACAGCGCATGAGCGTCAGCTCTAGCTGCGTTTAGCGCGGTAGTTAGTCGTTTGTTTATTGTGATAATGGCAAATGCACAGAGAAACGCCGATTTATCGCCAGCAATTTTTCGGCTCTTATGGACCGGGCGCCGATTTACTGCTAGAATCAGCAATTTATTTTTAGTACTGCATAAGTGTAACGTTTGAATCTACTTTCTACTTCTACTAACTCAAGTAGATTGCAAACTGACAATGTAAAGGAAAGTAAACAGATGAATTTATATAGTGCTTTATTATAAGCCCTTTATCTCTAAAGCACTCAGATATGGGCCGTGTGTAACAAGGGGATCACACAGTTTTACCTGCCGCACACACACGAACCATACCTGCCTTTACTCCCCAACCACAAGGCATCACCGCTGCTGGTCTCATTGCGCCTACCCACGAAGGGATGGCCAGGCTGAGTTGGCCTGGGTGGCTGGTTACATACCGAGATAAATGTCCTGCACCGGCAATTGAACCCGGACACGGTGACCCATCCCAGTACTAACAGGGCCCGACGTAGGTTAACTTTGTTGCTTGAGAGTTGAGACCAACGCCAGACCACCACAGTGTGTTTCCAAAACATCATGCTTACAGTGGAATGTTGCATAAGAAGTAAGTAAAGAAATTTGTAGATATGCCAGAACAGCAGAAATGCCACGACGTGATCATTGGAGTGTAGCATGATCACATGGTAATGATTGATTGATTGAGTAAGGCTTAACGTTCCACCAAACACATCATAGGTCATATCAGGGACGAGTCACATGGTAAACAACTACTTGAAAACTGCTGCGACACTGACAGAAATACTGGGCAGTAAGGTTCAGTCTCACAATATCAGCAAACTGTGAACATGACTTATCACCAACGACGACAGTACATGACACAATCATACAACGACGTACAATGATGACTCGCTAAAAATTCTATTTAAAAAAACTGTCACATGCATGACAGCAACGTGTACAGTGGAGAGATAAAGCAGGAATGAACACAAGCCGGACGACGCTAACTTGTAACTAAGAGTGTTGTCTTCTTACGGCCGTATGAATGGACAAGTGTCAAGCAACAACTAACTTGCCAGTACTTAAAAGGCATTTTAACCCTGAAAAATATACCATTAAAAATAAACATTTATGTAAAATAAAGTTCTATATCAGTCACAAAAGTGACGATGGCATCTCTTGAAAGAAGATTCTTGACGATAAGTCATCAAGTTTGCCTCCACGGAGGTGGAAGTAGTCATCACCATTGTATTCACCGGAAATAGTCAGTATCTATATTTTTATCTATGGTTTGTTGACGTTCTTCCTCTTTCCACAGGATCGACAGAGGTATTTAATCGTAACTGCGTAAAAAATTGGCCATTCTCGTTGACAGACTGTTGTTGTTGTTTACACACACCCACCACCATAGATAACAGAATTAAAATATTAAGCTAATTTGGCGATATTTAAAAG
>Ga0209562_1000447_pt1 | contig 13953 bp, 10 predicted proteins | sample WorMetvacBELIZE2_FD_187399 | JGI IMG/M metagenome (GOLD analysis project Ga0209562, IMG submission 187399) | Marine gutless worms symbiont microbial communities from Max Planck institute for Marine Microbiology, Germany - Olavius vacuus BELIZE.2... | ecosystem: Host-associated > Annelida >... | reverse complement strand
CCACCACTGTTTGCATTTCACTGTTACCCGGCTGGTAGTGTGTATACATTTACATCCACGTAGTTGCGAGGTCAAATTCCTGCAAGAACGTGGTGTTGCAAGGTTGTGGGAGGTTGCGAGGTTCGATTTCCTACTTCCTTGCAACTAGGTCCTCACAAATCAATGCTGAGGCAGCCAATGATGTAGATCCAAAATATTAGCTAAATCCTTGCACCATCGTTAGCATACAAGTCCATGTGGGAGACGTGTGGGTAGGCGTTGTGTGGGCATGTATTCTAATATTTGTGTGGTTGTGAGGTAAAATTTGTATAGGAGAGTGGTGTTGCGAAGTTGTGGGAAGTTGCAACGTTCAACTTAGTTGCGAGGTGTGGTGTTCCACTTTCTCGCAACCTGATAAAAATTTGTATAGGTGTGCGTGTGCACGTGTGTGTGTGTGTGTATAGTGAAGGTGAGGTGAAACACTTTATCCTACGTGTGAAATTTATTTGCGATTATAATAGTACAAGAAAATAGTTCAAAATCGGTTACGATATGACAGAGCTGTTAACCAAAACAAAGTGCTATGTATTCACGGACCACAGTCACTCGGTGAAGCATGCATACACAGCTATGTATAAAGCTGCATAACTGGTACTGTATTACAAGAAATAACTGACAAAGTACTAGGCATGTTAGAGCTGGCACAAAGTATCACAGGTGAAGTAGCACTGTAGTTGAACAGTAGGTGTCGACATGGTCTGTCAGTGACCGACAACTACCTCCAGATGCACAATGCTAAACTAGGCCGGACCATCGATTTAAGTATGAACCCCATCCTCCGAGCAGATCCACATTGGGATTACCTCCGCCGGCTTCTGTTCCTATAACATCACAACGTGAAAACCATATGAAACAAAAGCCAATCAGTCTTAATTTTAATGTTTCAAAATGAGCTTAAGAAGGTTTAAATGAAACACATCACACCAAGTTATCTTTTCACATCGCATATTATTGCATATCATTACTGGTTTCAAATGCACAATCTACTCACATGACGTACCCGGTACAACAGCATCGTAATAATGCATCAAAAGCAGATAACATGTGAACACTACTCTTCATCTCGTATAACAATGGGTGTCTGTTTTACTAATGTGCAAAGACTGTTATCTGCTTCTATGCACAGTGGCATAACGTAAAAATATATGTTGCATAACAGTAATATAAATATAAAGATGTAACAGCATGATATCAAAATGAACATTACTTTTGCATGATGTGATTAGTAATAATATTACATGTTGGTTTATGATAAACTGCCTCGTTTTATTTTGCACTCAATGGTAAGAGTACGCAGTCATTATTATACTAACCGGAGGCCATTTGAACTAACTGTTCTTTCTCCTCGGGACTGAACCGCAGCATCGTAGTCAACACTGGAATCAGCTGCATGCGTTCACTGCCGCCTTTCAACGTCAGAAACTGGCCACACAAACGTTACAATATACGCAGTATATTCAAGCATAATGTATATTTGTGTGTTCACATGAGTGTCTGCTCTGAAAATGGGCAGCTTATTTGTACGGTAATTTCGGCATATATACAGAACAACTACTAAACTGCTGTTGGTTTCTGTCTAGCTGGCCTATTTTTCCAGAGATGATAGGGGTCTTCCAGGAGTAGCTCTGAAGACTGCTGGAGTGGAACTTTTTATAGGTCTGATGATGTTGCTAAAGCCCACTAACAATGTAAAGCAAATATGAACCAATGTGCACAGTTATATCACTGCTACTTTTCAAAATCCCTCATCACCTTGACGTAACTGAAATGTTGGCACACACTTTTCTTTTTGTAATAAATACAACTACAACAGTTACTTTCTATCACGCCCCCTACAGTCTGACCAATGGCGCATTACAAAAGTCAGTCAACACATGTTTCACAGCTGTAGGCAGACTGAAATAAAAATGATTTAGGGAATGTTTAATCCACGTGAACAGTGCATCGACGTGCCACGACTGTGAAACAACAGAACTGCTTCAATAACCGACGTTAACAACTGGAAAGCTCGTATTCCATGACGCACTGCAACATACCTTGTACACAATGTTTTTTAAATACTCCATATTTGAAATGGCATTTTCGCGTTCCTGGTTGCGTTCCAGGCGTCGAATTTCGCCTTTTAGCACACTGGCCTGCTCAGTCAGCCGAAGAACCGTCGCTTCACTTTCATTCAGCAACTGAAACAAGAAATGACCGACAGGCATAGTTCAATGCTTCATATCAATCTTTATGTGCGACATTCTCATCAACTTTTTTCCAATGTAAAGTGCAGGTAACTGTAACTTACCATCACAAACCCAGTCGTATGCCAGACTGATTTCACGGACTCTACAACTGTTTTGCAGATTTTTGTTTTAGTTTATTATGGCTTCGCTTTTTATTTTGATGTCACACGTTATACTAAGCTGGCTTCTATCAGTTGCCGAATTTATGTTAAATCACATCATATCACTCGATATGACGTATCATAAGCTGGCATAATAATACACACATTTCTATACTGCCGTAAGATCGTAACTTCAGAGGCGCTGGCGGAGGAGGTCAGATCACGTCAATCATTGTCTGTCATTATGAGCCAGGTGAAACAGGTGAGTTTTAAGCCTAGATTTAAGTAGATGTAACAGCATGATATCAAAATGAACATTACTTTTGCATGTTGTGATTAGTAATGAGGAACTATCAAGTACTGTCCTACTTTTCACCAGGACTCTGCTTATTTCCAACACAGCATCAGCACTCTTTGGCCATTGCCAAATTAAAGTCCTCAGTACACAGGTGTGAACAACTTTGTCCATGTCGTTACTGCTTCAGAATAATTATTCTATAATTCTAGCAACAACGACGACGACGAGGACTAACCACAGTCAAATGTTCGATCTGTTTCTCGGCGGCCGCCAGAGATGACCGTGCAGTCGTCTCCTCAGACTCGATGGTTCTGATACCTTACAATCAGTGACAGCGTCATTACTCACACACTCGTACACACTGCTCAGTGCATGCTATACATGTAACTGTCCACACCACCACAAACCATGACTCCTGAGCTCATTCCCTAGTTATGCAACACACACTGATTCACTTACAGCGTGATTCTGCCACTGCAGGGATAGAGCCTTTGTACTTACCACTGACATAATGTCATATAACACCTGATCTTTTAAAATCTAATGAATCTCCATAATTGAGTCTGCTACATTTCACATTCCCATTCCCATCAGTTTAATTTTTCTCTTTGTAATTTGTGTACCGTGTCCTAGAAGCTACTGTAGCTTATGCCACGTTAATCTGTACGTTCTACTACTACATAATTTCACACATCATAATTTCCTTAAATGAATACTACACGATTTAGCAACAAAGCTGTTATACCAATGTCACATAAGCACATATGTGTAAATAAAATATGATCCTTTAGAGTCTAAAAACGACTCTCAACGGTATAGGTCTGCTACATTTGAAGTTTGTTGAAATTCCACAAATAAAAATTGAGCGAGTTTGCTCTTGAATAAGCACTTAAGTCTGCACTACAAAAAAACACCAAAGCAAATATGATATGCAAATCTGGTGCACAAATCAGCTCTGAACACCCTGCTACAAGTTACTTAATAACACATGTTACACTACAAATGTCCTGGTAGGGTACCGTTACTACTACTCGCAACACAGATACTAACGAGTTGCTAACTGTTCATTTTTAGCCTAACGAGCACACAGCAAACAGTAAGTAAAACTCTCTACTTCAAACAATACAGCAAGTGAAGGATGTAGATGTTTCTTACTGGCAGCATCTTCAGACAGCTGAGATGTAAGCAACTGTTCAAATGGAATGAACGACGAGTGACTTCCGTTCCCATTCAACTGATGAATTAACAAAAAATTACCGAGTTACAAAAATTAAACACAGAAGCAATTACAGACGATAATACTAACCAGTTACAAATAGATTCATACCAGATACTCCAAATATCAACTGTGTTAACCAGTATGGTAAATAAGCAGCAGATGAATGCCAGTTACTATTATATTTCTTGCAAGCCTACGCTTATGAAACTGACGACAGTTACCAACCTTGCTTTGTACGCTGGCAGCATCATCGTCAATGTTCTCCGAACCCTGCCACAGCAGTATTGATAATATGAAACAAAAAATAACAAGACTTGAGACTCTTGCTAGCCTACAATGGACAAAATGCATGGAAATGTATTGTGCAGAGACAAATATTAACCTGAAAAATGGAACGTTATACAAATACAAATACATAAGACATCTGCAGTGTGCTCCCTACAATAAGAATGAGGACCCATTCCACAGTCAGTGATTGAAGTGCATAACATGTAACAAGTGACAAGTAGCTCATAAAAAGTAGTTCTTGCTGAGCCACAGGAACTTACAGGGCACTGCTGGTCTCCCATTTCCATAGCCCTCAGCTAGACACCAGCTTATACTGCAAGACTCCGGATATTTGCACAGCACCATTATTTGTTTTGTTTTTTTCCTTTGTTTAATTTGTGTTGTGTATTCTGTGTATTTTTGTGTACTTCTGGCAGTATAAGTGGCCCTCGGGTCCTTCTGTCATTGATTTTAAATAAATAAATAAATATGTGTCTAGTGTATTTCTCAGTTTACCATTAACTGATGCTTTATGTGCTCATCCACAGATACGTGGCCAGGCTGAGTTAGCCTTGGTAGCTGGTTACATACTGAGAACGCTGCATAATGCAGATGACTAGTCAACAACCCATCTCAGCATTAACTGTGATCATTGTAGACCAGCTATGTTGACTGAGACCAACGCACTGACACCAAGCCAAGCCACGTAGATCAACGAAGATCAACTGCTCAAATACTTTAAACTACATGAAATTATAACACATCAAGCTGTTTGTAGTTTGTAACAGCATCAGCAACAACGACAATAGAAACCTCTCCAGATTGTCGTTCTTCGACCCTGAGTTCACGTGGGTAATCAGGGCCTCTGTCAGGAGTAATATCACGAGGGTCGGGTGACACGGACACAGTGACAGCAGCGTTGTTGGCAGCAGCAATGCGTGACGTATGCAGTCGATCAATCTCCAGCTCGGCAGCCTCGAGCTGGTTTCGCAGTGTGTCGACTGTCTGACGATGTTCGTCTTGAATTATGTTGAGCTGTTCCTGATTACCAGACAATTATCAGCTAATCACATCCCAGTGACATGTACAAGGTTGCAACTGACAAGATAACAGTAGTAGTAATACTACCACCACGTCTACTACTACCGCTAATGTTAATTCTACTTAATAATAATACCAAGATTTAGCCTTCTTGTTTCAGAGATATCCACTGCCATCCAATGTTACACCTTTGTGCTGATGTATGAGTCACTTGCTGCTCCTATTACTGTATTGCCTGCTGATTTTCTACTGCATGCCAAATAATGGTGTTTTTTGAATGTAAAACAGATGAAGACCTTGCGTGACAATAATTTATAACTGCAACAGATCTGTAGGTTTTCGCAATATAATGATATCTGAAATAAATACAGAGAAGTCACTCCGTGAGCACACCTCTAATCATTAATCTCCAACACACTGTTACAGCTGTTGTTGCTACTACAGTACATATGTTACTGTTACACAGTGGTGTCACTAGAGGAGAGGGGGCGGACTGCCCCGGGTGACACCATCCAGGGGGGTGACACCCGAATGAAATAATTTTTTGTGGCTAAATTTATAAAGAACACTCGACAAACGACGTTGGAAGGGGGAGAGGTGGGAGGGAGTGTTGACGAGATGATAGCTAAACAGGTCATCAGGTTCCAGACGACGACGACTGAAAAAAGGTCGTCAGTTTTTTTGTGAGGAAAAACAGGGTGACACTATCAGTTGCTGCACCGGGTGACACCAACCTTAGTGATGCTAGTGCTGTTACAAATACACCTCAAAACCACAGAAATATTCCGTGCTTACTTTGAACGTCAAAGTCAGCGTTTCATTCTGTGACATCAACTGCTGAATAGCTTCGACCTTCTGAGAACTGTTGGCCGTGCTCTCTACAGTCAGCCGCTCCACCCTGCAACACATGACAAAACAGCTGTCAATACGAACAATACCTGACTAGCTGCAGCATCTCTAGCAAACAGTATATGATTTCAGTATTAAGAACTATGTCACACAGTGTGCTGCATGCTCATAAAACTCCTGCATTGCGTGAGATACATGAATAGCGGCTTCTGATCACAAGCTGTGCGTGTTGGTGCATAAGGTGTTTGTGAGTACTGCTGCTACAAAATACTTTACAAACCTCTTGACAGTGGCCTCTGACATGCCTTGATGGTTAACTTTGCAATCATTCAACAGACAGTCGCACAAAGAACAAGATGGAAGACAGCTTACAGGGTGCTTTCCACTATATTTTTATGGTACGGTATAAAACAACGTAAGACACGAACAACGTGCAACAACAGCAACTATTCTCAGCAGGCAATTGGTGACGAGCAACTGCGACAATTTAGCAACTAGTTTTATAATCACCGTTCCCTCCAGATCCGTTCATTCTGCTCGGCATCGGCTGTTAACTTGGAGTACCGCTGCTGAAGCCGGTCGTGTTCCTCTTGCAGGAGTTGATTCTCTTCCGTCATGGTCTGCATCTGCTCACTGACACACACAGATGCACATACACAACCAGTCTTGGGAATGTGCAAACTGGCCAGTTGCCAAGAAGGCTCCATGAACGAGTATCTTAGCATTATTATCACCATTATTATTATTATTATACGGTTGTTGACACACGCTGATTCATTCACTAAGTGAAGAATTGCAAGTGCAGGGTCTGTCACGGATCAGTGGTGGTATGCCCGATTATAAGTTCTGTTTTTAGTAGTCGCTTAAATTACCTGCTGCTTTTACCGACTATTTTACATGAAATTATCCTATTCACAGTCACAACAAAATTGATCTGTGTTGCTTAGCTTCCAGCACTGACAGCCATCTCCCCTTTCTGGCAGACTACCATTATGGCTAATAAATACGATGATGACGACTTACTGACTTGAGAACGTCACAGTAAGCAACCATATTGATGACTATAACTATGTGTTGCTACCATTATAAGCCTACTACGTAGTATTCTAAGGTAGTGTGACCTCCACTACTACAGGGGGGAGTCTAGGGTCCTCGACATGTGTAAAAAAATCTGGTCATAACAACATGTATGTGCTGACAATTAACAGAAACATATTTCAAAGCATGGCAAGATGACCAACTAGAATTTGATTCTCAACAAGTATAGATTGTCTGAACGTCACAAATTTCAAAATGCAGCTTCTCTTCTGTACATTAGAAAATGGATGAGATGCATAACGAGCTACCCAGGTCATCTCAGCCTGGCTATCCCATCACAGGTAGGTGCGATAACGGCAGGCAATGGTCATGGTGACTGCTAGGAAAGAAACAAAAAGTCCTCGTAAGAGTAGTCCCTGTTACCAGGACTCGTCCAGACGGAGTTGTTACAGCCAAAGGTGCTGGCCGACCGGCCAATGTGGGGTCGTATGCTGGCTTAACTGGGTTTAATGCTCGGCAGCACAAAGCATCACAAAGGCATGAACTCTGGACCCTGCTCTCTGTGCAAAATGTTTTCCTCTTTCCAATATGTAGGAATTAAGCAAGCACATACCGTGATTCTTGCAGCTGTGTTCGCAACTGTTCCACCATCTTCTGCAACCTTTGACTGCAGCCAAACAAACATGCAAACATTTGAACATCGTATAGTTATACACAGCTGTCATCGGCTTACATTCATCACTCATTTCTACATCATCTTTTCAAATACAATACGACAGTTTTTTTACCCAGCTTTGATAACTAAGAACAATGCGTACATTTTGCAGTTTCAGACATACAGATGTCCTTTGATGGCCTGAATTAGCAGCCTAAAAGTCTGAATTAATCAATCTAACTGTCATTGGAGAACTATGTAACGTAATATGACAAGAATGTTCACGTGAAACATACCATTCAGCTCGATCCCTCTCTGATGTCTGATCAACACTTGACCGGTTTTTCTGCTGTTTTAACACACTCTGGACTCGAACCTTAACATCGACAATCAGTAACAATGATCTACAGTTCTCTACTGTTAAAACAAAAAGCACTGTACACAGTTGAAATATTTACTGTATTTATTCCATTCTATTGTCAAGTTTAGTTAACTGTGAAAGAAGCAAGATGCTGTGGATTAACTGATTAACTTGTAAACTGCTGAAACGTTAATGAATCAGAGTTGTTGCTGGTTCCAATCTGCTTCATCATTGACAGTGTTTTGGCAAAAATTGAAAACATTTATTTAGGCAGTCACATCTGGACATTATTATGTTGCTTGTTTGTGGCTGTTCTTGCCATGGTGGTCCTAGAAGTTATTTACTTTGGTCACCTCAAAAAATTGTTATATAGTGCAATGTAAAGTAATTCAAACAATGTCCACCATTAGTTGAAACTGATAACACTGCAGAACTGTGACGAATGGAGCACTAACACTTTGTCTTGAGATCACAATATGGACGAGTGAATTTAAGACCTAGAATGTGTGCGTGAACTTTAACTGAAGAAACACTGCACTGCAACAGTAACATTGCCCACAAAACTCTTACGTCAGAGAAAACTGGCAATCTGTTAAGGAATGAAAATGACATATGGTAAAAAGTCGCAGGGCATCATCACCCTTTGGCCAGTGCCAAATTACCCTGCTTGGTGACAGAGGCAAATAGGTGTGAGTAACTTAACCAGCAGCAACCACCGGGACTCAAACATTCAAGCATGGTTTCCAGCCTTACGCAACGCATGCAATGTACGTAACACAAGCAACGCAAGGTTTTATGCAATGCACACAACATATGCAACACATGCAATGCAAGCCTTTTATGCAAAGCACGCAACGTATGCTACATACGCAAGAAGTGGCCAATGACAAGGCTGGAATTTGTCACATTATATTGCTTGCATAAATTAGAACATGTTCTATTTCTCTTGCGAGGCGCGTTTTGGACGTTACGTAAACCTTGCGTAAAACGTTTCATTGTGTGCACTGTGTACGTAAGGCTGAAAACCAGGCTTCAAGTCCAATGCTGTACTTGTTGTATCACGATGCCACTATGCCACCTGACACACTGCTGATCCACTAACAAAGTACCTTGTAGCCTTCGTACTCTGAAACTGTGTTGCTGAGCTCCAGTTGAGCAAGTTCAAGATCGTGCTCCAGTGACTGCACTCGCAGTTCCAGTGATCGAGATGCACGACTGCTGGTGTCGGACTGAGCCTGCAATCGCTCGGTCTGACGATGATTCTCTGCGACCAGGTCTGCTATTCTCAGCTGTGTAATGATTTACACACTGCTAACATTTACAATTATTAACATATTACAATACGTCTGGGGCCCATTTCGTTGTCATCGACGATGACAACGAAATCAGCTATCGGGACGAATTTTCACGCATTATTTAGGCAACTCCGCTATAATATGCATTTCTTTGTAAAATGCATATTTCAACCTTTCTTTGTTTTATAACCAACTGCAATAAGAAGACTGGCAATCTATAATAATAGTCTGAAATAATATTATTCAAAAGTGTACCCTCAGATCCCATCATACGTTTTTGGACATTTTGGAAAATGTTGGTACAACCCCAAGTACTAACTATAACGAAAACTGCCAAACTACTGCCAGAGTAAGTCTCCATTCACTTTAAACACTATGTTTAAAAAGCTTGATATGAGTTGAGTGCCATCTGCATGGTTTCCATGGCAATAACAGAATCATAGCAGACGACAGCTGTTTGTAAATAAGCAGAATGCATTTGACTACAGAAGATAGGATTATGATAAAAAAAATTTTAATACTAAAAGGCTATGGTGCTAAAAGGTTAATAAAGGAATTTCCTACAAACGGCTGGAAGAAAACAACACTGAATGATTTTTAAAGCAACTGAGTGACACTGGTTTGGCGGAGCATAAAGCCGACTGCGGTCGACCAAGAACAGTGCGCACCAATGAGAACATTAAACTTTTTTCCTTACATACTGTATGATGGCAAGAATTGCAGCACAACACAAACCTTCTGTTCCTCAGTCAACTGAGTGAGCATCTCCAGCTTGCCTCGGACCTGTGCGTCAGCCGCTCTTTGTTCACCTTCCTGTCGACAGCACATGTAATGTGGTTAACATACAGACAGTAGCCATGCAAACACACATATGTCTACTTACCTGCTCGCTAAAACAACAACATTAAAACTTGAAACATGTACCAGCAGTGGGGTATCCAGAAGGTGCAGAGGGAATGATCAACCCTTGACAGGCTGATAATGTTGAATCTTTAACCACAGAAATAATTATACATATTCATGAATGTAACTAATGACAGGCCACCTATTGCCCGTCCTTTGATACTAGTCTGGATATTATCCAGACTAGTATCAAAGGACGGGCAATAGGTGGCCTGTCATTAGTTACATTCACGACATATTATGTCATTGCCTACCATGAATCTGTAACATGCACAGCAAATCAGCACTTAATGAACATAACCTATTTATGCCTAAGCTTATACTACCACTCACATTATCAAATGCTAACATGTAAGTACAGGTGACCTATGGCACTAAAGAAACATGATGTCAGAAATATCTGCTTCTACACAGCCTCAACTGGCTTCTGGTGTGATGTTGGATTGTTTTTACGGCTGCAGTTTTTGTGCTGAAATGTATCCTATCCACTCCTGCATATCTACAGCAACTCTGTGTGACAGTTGAAAATGTCTGAGGTCGTCTGGCTCAGGTACATTCTGCATCGACTGGATGTATCAAACTGTCACGAATGCACTCATCAGTCAGACAGCAGAGTTTCACATTCTACTGGACAACAGCGTAGAACAGTCGGCCATCTGCCTTGCATAGCAATCGCCGATCACTAAACACATTTTGGCAGCGGCTGAAAAACTCGTCTTTGTGGACAACAATCAGCACCATCTGGTACTGTGCAGGTGTTCCTACAATTCCTCTGCAATCTACAAATGTTCTTTTTCACCTATTTACTGATTTACTTCTACACGAAAATACATAAAAAAACCAGTAACGTGTTGCAGTCAGTGAGAGCTAACAAACACACCAGTTTCTTGGCATCAGCCAAATCTTTCTTGGTCTTCAGTAGCATCTGTTTTAACTTGTTACTGTGTTCTTCTGCCTGAGTGTACTGGCTCTCGGCTGTTTCTGTTGCAGCAGAAACAACACAATGTGAAGTGGTACAGCAGTGGTGCAGTGATGTAATGTTTACACGTTGAACTCGCGATCAAAAAGTGTGACCGGCTGTTCAATTTAAAATGACAACTCTGAGCAAGTTCACACACACACACATACATGCTTCTATCACCAAGCAGCACAATGGGCCATGCACTACAGATCACAGATCAGACAGCAGTGTCTCAGTAGAGTGTATACTGTGAGATCGTGACAAAAAATGTAACGTCAATGAGTGAGTGAACAAGTAGAGTTTAACGTCTCACTCGACAGACAACAGTTCATTGCAAAGATGAGACTTTTCAAGCAAACAAATGTACGGGTACTGACAAATGAACTCACACCAAGCAACAGATAACACACAAAACTCAACCCACTGCCCAACTCTAGTTAAAAACAAAAACATGCAAAATACCTAAACTAACAGACCCTAGGTCACTCATAGCGAGAATACTCATCTAAGTGTGCTTATGACTGTGCACAACTGTGGTACACAATACTGTACGGAACAGTCCTCATAATCTTTCACTCTTATCTTTCAGATAGCCATCACCATGCACATACAGTCTGCTAGAGAGAGAAAATGACATCAGTGAATAAATTCCACCGTGCGAGCGACGGAGCAGAGAGCATACCAAGGAGTTTCTGTAGAGAGGCACACTGCTGTTCTTTGCAGCTGATTTCTTCATGTAACGTCTGTACCTTGGCATCACGATCGGCAACAGCTTCATGCAGTGACTTGACTGTCCGCTCGTAGTCGGCAATCTCGAGGTCCATCATGTTGCTCTGTTGTGCTTCCTAGCACAATTACACGCAAACATCTGCGTGAATTCCAGCAATATTCTTTTCAATTACTCTATAAGCATTTCTGCAAAGAGGCACAACAGCTCCACTATTAACACTTCAGGATTCTGTATAACCATTGTACCAACGTAAGTGATCGGCACGTGCACAGATCGCAATCCCAGCATTGTACTGCATGCAGATATACAGTGCAATGGACATAATAACATAGACGTCAACATCTAAAACATACTGGTTTAGGTTTCTGTGTATGTGTATGTGTTGCACATATTTCTTAACCAGTACCAGTCCGTGACAAAGTTAGTTTTGGCATCGTGGAGATTATCTACAGGCTTTCCTGTCACCAAGCCAACATTGTCAAAGCAACAGAAAAAAAGACGAGACTTTAAGGAAATTTATAGATCCACACAGACTTTAAATTTACATATAAAATAAAACATGCACTCAAAACAATAACTGGCTGCAACTGTGTTTCAAAATGGTGAAATACCATTGCAACCACTTCCAAACAGGTCCCTATTCCAGCAAGGTACTGAATATAATACATGCAGCTGAACAGAAATAACAAAAATATATGAAATGCATGCAATACCCGCTGAGCCATGTTTAGCTGTTCTTTAATATCACGCAGCTGTTCCTGTAGTCGCTTCTCGGCTTTCTCATACTCGTCCTCGGCATCTTTCATCTGCTGCAGTGTGCTCTGTAGCCGACGCTCCAGCTGCAAACATCATTCAATCTGTTGATGATATTGTCACTTTATTGCAATAACACACATACCATTATCTCATGTTACGACCTTACGGTAGTACAAAAATGTGTATATTGTTACTATCTTGTTTTTTCAAAAGTCACCAATCGTTAAAAGCAGAAATGTCAAAAATAAAGCTCGAATCACTACTGGCCTGGAAAGTCTTTGATCACACCTTTGCCAGAGACTATGTTTTTCTTGACCACCCACAAAGTGGCATGGTTTATAACTTTGGTCAATTCTGTCTGTCTGTATGTACCACAGCTGTTCAGCTGCATGTAGGTACGTCTCACGATAACTTTTGACAGACTTCATGTAGGAATGCAGTTCATATTTGCACATCCCGAGTATCTTCGGGCAATATGGATCAAGTTCATATATGAAGGTCATCGGGTCAAGGTCAAGGTCAAGGTCACAGGACCGAAAAAGGTCCACAACAGGTAAACACACAATGGACGCCTGCGTGTATCCACTTCCGCGCATGTTAAAAATTCCATCGCCAATAACTTGGCATCTATAACACACAGAGCGGTGACGTGTGCATGCAGCATAGTATTTTCACCTATGACTGACTGAATGGCGTGACTGCTCTCTTTCTTATGTGACCGGAAGTAACTAATGGTAGAGTTGAGTTGAGTTGAGTCCGGATATTTGTATGCGGTGCCGAACTCACTCTTCAGTCACAACGGCGCCGGATGATGGTTCACGCATGCTGGAAAAGCTGAGTCGTCAGCAGGTGCTTGTTGAAGGTGCTCAGTGACAGTTCGGGGGCTTGTAGCGAAGGAGGTAGACTGTTCCAGGTTGCGGGGACGAACACCGCGAAGCTCCGATGGAAGTCCGAACTCTGGGCAAGAGAAGGGTTCCAGTTGTTGCAGAGCAACTATATGCACGCATTTGTAGGTGGTCATGCTTAAATTAGCAGGCAATCTTGTTATTATTATTATTATTATTATCAATACTATTAATTACAAAGAGTGGTTGCAGTGGCTTGGTGGCACAATATCAGACAGAAAGATTACAGGTTCAGTGCTAATTCAGTCCATTGCAAGTGACATTGAGCAAGTTGCTATCCTACAGCATACTCACACCTTGTCTCTTA
>Ga0209562_1000446_pt1 | contig 13968 bp, 10 predicted proteins | sample WorMetvacBELIZE2_FD_187399 | JGI IMG/M metagenome (GOLD analysis project Ga0209562, IMG submission 187399) | Marine gutless worms symbiont microbial communities from Max Planck institute for Marine Microbiology, Germany - Olavius vacuus BELIZE.2... | ecosystem: Host-associated > Annelida >... | reverse complement strand
CGATGGACGGATCTTTGAGTCTTGTACACGAAAATGACCAAAAATTCTTAAACTTTGAGCTCATTTTTTAAAAATACTTAGATTTTTCTGAATGAAACCAGACGGTTAGAGGTTATGCAACGGTCTTAAAATAGCTTACCAAAAAGCTGAGCCTTCCTCTGCTGATAAGACCTTCCGCTGATTGTGCTGCTAAAAAAGCCTGCGAAGACCAAGGCGATGTTAAGACTATTGCATAACCTCTGGTTGGTCGACTTTATGGGCCTGTTGAGAAAATGGCATTTTTCGATGCAAGTGGTCTATATGCACTAAATCCTCAACAGGAGGCCTTAAATTGCATTATTTTTATTTTCAGTGATTTATGATGTAGATCGGCCATTTTATTTTAGGCCAGTTTCGAAGGTTTTTATCACTGTCTTCCCATTTTTCAACAGGGCCTTTATGTGAAAAACCATAAGAATTCGAGTGAGAAATCCGAGATTTGTAATCATCACAAGATATTCATTTGTATTGCACAGCCTGGTGGTCAACAACGAACTCCAAGAGAAGTTATGCAACGGTTTTAAGTGAGGTATACTTCGGGGAGCAGCGTGAGCGTGCTCTCGTGCTCTACAGCGTCTCCTTTCTTTTCAGAATTTTCGCGTAACAACCTTCTCAAAAGAGCGGCTGGTCTTCTGAAGAGTCCAGCAAAAAAGATTCAAGAACATGTTTTGCAACAGGGAAGAATCCACTTCCTTTAGAAAATTTAACAAGAGTGACAAGGATCGATGTTGGGACAATGGACTCTCCTTTGACAACATCGTTGAAATCAGTGCATACTCGGTCGCAACATGGTACCATCAGCGCACAGGTTTTGCCTGCCCCGGCTCACGTCTGTCGTGTGACCACAGAAAGTTTGAAAAGACAGGTTTTTTCGATATGAGACTAGCTTCTGATCTGATCAAAGCCGCAAGAAAATATCTTATCAATGGAGATACCTTCGTACAACTCTTTCATAGTCGAGAGGGCCAATTGGGTCTAATCCTTTTGTGCATCGCTCCAGTCGCGTTTCTCTATGGTGATGAGTTGCTCGTCACATGTGCGGCGGGATTAGACCCTCAATGCTTAAAATGGTGGAAGAGACTCTCTCAATTTAGTTCTCCACTTCTGATCTCCATCTGCAGTCCAACAATTTGCTTCTGCACATTTCGTCCCTCAAAAGTGAAACGAAAGGGACTGCTCTGGCTCATCATCACCATCTCAACAGGAACAACTCTTGCGGTGGCCCATCCGCTCAAAGTCATTGTCGGCCGAGCCCGCCCTCACTTTCTTTTAGATCTTGGGATAGAAAAATGGAATTGGTGGACGCTATCGAATGATTTTCATTCCTTCCCCTCAGGACATACGATCACCCTCTTTGTGTTGGCTACCTCCCTTTCTCTACTCTACCCTCGCTTTCGCGGATTCTATTTTTTGGGTGGATTATTCATCTCGATGAATCGACTTCTTCTGCTACAACACCATTTAAGCGACATTTTGGGAACGGCAGGCATCACGATCATCTTCACATGGTATATAGGAACCTTTTGTCTTTCTTCCATAAAGAAAATGGAGGGGGGTCGGGTGTGCTTCCTATTCGGCCCATGTTCGGAAAAGTTCCTCCACGGAGACACCCTGAATAGATCTGAATGGAGCAAATTGCATTAAATACAGAACACGCCACTTCCGACCTGACCTATCCCGGCTGCTTATATAAGCCAGGCCAGCCGTTTGAAACCGGCCAACCTGGCCCATCCTGAGAAACGAGGCCTCATCCACATAAAACATTGGGGATGAGATAAACAAAGCCTGCCTGGAACGAATGAAACGGGACAGAAGAATGATCGCTGCCCCGTTGAAGTCTACGTTACCATGGTTCTACCTCTTTCACATCTCATCACCACTCTCATCTTGGGGTGGTTTTTCTTTGCTATCCTCAGCAACATAATGGGGTCGCACGCCCCTGATCCAATCAAGCCCTCCCTTGAGAAAGAAAAGAACTTTGGACAAGAGAGAGGGTGATTCTCCAGAACGTGAAGGTACAAAGGAACACTTGAACATCGGATATTGTTCAATGGTTCCATCACTACATTTTTCAATGAGGACAAACCATCCCGCTTCATAGTTTTTTTCATAAGAAGATCGCGTTCCCGTACTTAAGGGAATGATCATTTTTCCCTGAGGTTTCAACTGTTCGACCAAAGGAGAGGGAAGACCGCGACACATGAAAGCGACATTGATGATATCGAAATGTTCTCCTTTTCGCCCTTCCTTCCCATCACCTTTAAGAAAAGTCACACGCTCACACTCTTCTGAAGTCAACACCTGCTCAACTGCCCACCGAGAGAATTTGATTAAGTTGGAAGAACATTCGATGCCAACCACCTGCGCGTGGGGGGCTGCTTTTGCAAAAGCTGCAGTGACAAATCCCGATCCCGATCCTATGTCCAAAATGGCCTCAGCCTTCGGAAAGAGTTTCCAGAGCAATTCCAGAACAATAATGTGAATATGAGGGGTAGAAATACAAGCGCCTGGCTCTAAGTCAACAGCAACATCCCAAAAAGGGGTCTGTTTACAAAAAATCTCCCGGTGCAAGTCCGCAAAAAGCGTTCTAACTTCTTCCCTACGCGACACAAAGCATTGTGTTAAATGGCTAAGTAGGTCTTCAACATTTTCTGCACGCACGTAAGTGTAGGGAGAGACCTCCTCCTTGGAATAAGATTGTTCAGTCCACTTCGAAGGATGTATGAGAAAATCTAACAACCTTACACACACCCTGTCGGGTGCTTCCCACTTTATGATGGTACCCACTTGGTTGGGTGGATTTGATAGAGTCACCCATCCCCCCTCTCTACTTTTCTGTTGTCGACATAATCTTTTGGTAAGGGATCGTCTTCTCAAACATTGTGTACACTTCCCGGCTAGAGAGCTCATATCGGACCAAAATGACCTGGTGGGAATCAAACGTTGGAAAAGAGAGCTGATCCTTTTGGAGAGAGAAAGAGGAAGTCGTTGAGTCTCCTTCTCTCCTACTACAGGGCTAGAAGATGAAGTAAGCCCACTGTGCCACTGTTGTTTTTCGATCATCGATATCCGCTCCTTTACCTAAATCTGAACAAAAACAAAAAGCGATGAGCGGGGATAGGAAGGGAACCATACCCTACCTGACCTCCCGGATCTTGTCCACTGGATTGATCGAAAAACCCTTCCTAAAGGAGACCCTCCACCTCGTCTCAAATCTCTCTTTCCCTTTTTAACAAATATCCTCGGCGCGATTCGAACGCGCGACCTGTTGCTTAGGAGGCGACCGCTCTATCCAACTGAGCTACGAGGACAAAACCCTGGGGACAAAACTCTGGACCTCAAATACCCCTGTCCATCAACCCAACCAACGACGGTCATTGTAGGAGACCGACTTTTTTTTTACAACTTCCGTACAGAAAATGGAATTTCTTGCCCAAAACCGTGCATCACCGCCCCTAGAACTTATCTTTGATCAGATGAGGAGATGGATCTTTACGCTTATCTTTCAAAAAGGAAAAAAAGCGATCTTACATTTGGATGTCGATACCTATTCTTCGGATGTAGCAAACTTTCTTTGGAAGAAGAGAAGGATATATGTTTCCCTATGTCTGCCCATCAAGCGATTGCATCCCTAACCGAAACAATGATGCAAAGAAGGATAAAACCCTCACCGAGCATCCTATGAGATGCTTAGAAAAAGAGCATGCCCGATCACAACTCCCCCTGGACACATATGCAAGCCTCCTCAATGGCAGAACCACTTTCTGCCAGCTTAGACTTATGTCTGAATCTCACGCACGTGCCAGGAATTGAAGAAATCCTCAGAATTTTCCAGCGCAAAAGGAAAGAGGGGATGCGCGCACTAAACAAGTGCAAAATCTCCACCTCCAGAATCCTTTCAGAGCCTCTCTACTAACTGCTGAGCACCATCCGAATATGTTCGCAATTCGTTTTTCCACAAGTGCATCCCAAGGGTTTTCCTAAGAAGACACGATAACGCTCATCCCTGTCTAAGGGATTGGTTACGAGGTAAAGTTTATCCCCTTCTTGTTTCACTTCCCAATCTTGAAAAGTTAAATCTTCATCAGAAACTTCCTCTTCCCCTTCGCCTTGTTGTGATGGCTCATCATGAAGGGCGCGCACCATTTGGCAATAAAGACAATTACAATGAGGCTCCGCCTTGGAAGGATCGAGCAACTCACAGCGATCCAGTCCAAACGACTTGATCAAAGAGGTCACCTTACCAATTAAACCACTGGGCAAATTAGGCATCTGCTTTTGATCGGGGTTATGTTGCAATAACCCACCAATCCCTTCAAACATATTCATGCTGGCGCCATCGAGCTTAAAGGGCAAACCCAAGGAAATCGCAATGTCCTGATTCTGAGAAGAGGAGGAAGTTTGCGAAAAATCTGACAAAGTCCCCTCTTTTTTCTCTACAAATTTTCGGTGTGCAGCAAACACCCGCTTCACCGCAAAAGAGTCCAATTTAGGCACCTCAATGTTAGTCCCATTGTGCAAAACCACTACTAATAGGGGCTGCCCATTATTACCCTTTCTCATGTACAACGCGCTAATATTGTTCCACGATGTAGAGATGTAGGGAGGAATGCTCAACATTTCATCATTAACATTCATAACGCAACCTCTGTTACCATTTCTCATAAAACCCCATTGTACCATTAAGAGAAAGGTTTTGTCAAACAATTTAGCACTTAAGAATAGAGAGTGCTGATTTTTGCCCCCCTCACCCCGAACCTCCCTTCCCTTCGACAGAAGAGAGTTCAATCGACCATCGATTGGGCATGAGCATATATCCTCTTCATCCCATTCAAATAGTGAAAAGCTCCTCAGAACTGAAAAAAAACCCAACCTCTACCTCTGCATTTTCTCTGGAATCAGAACCATGAACTATGTTAGCCTCAATGGTTTGCGCAAAATCATGCCGGATGGTCCCGGGATTCGCTTTCTGAGGATCGGTCTCCCCCATCAACTGCCGATTCTTCTCAATAGCCCCTTCTCCCTCCAAGGTAGCCACCACGATGGGACCTGAGGTAATAAATCCAATTAATTGAGGGAAAAAAGGCTTTCCTTTGTGAATTGCGTAAAAACGTTCTGCCTGCCCTTGCGTCAAACGCACCATCTTTAGGCCAACAACCCTTAAATTCACTCTCTCAAAGCGGGATAGAATCGCTCCGATAATATGCTTCCGGACTCCGTCCGGTTTGATCATAGAAAGCGTCCTTTCCATAGCTACATCCCATTTCTTTCGCATCATTCGCACTGCACACCCACATGGCCCCCCACTCTCCAAGTCCAAAACAGTTGCACCCGATTGTGACAGGATATCACTCATTTGATCAAGGGTAAAGAACATAAATCGACAAAATAAAACAAGAAGAGCATAGCCTCTCAGCACTATACGAAGGAAATTACTCCGGTTCTTCTCCTCCCTTCCCCCCTATTTATCGTTGCTTCACAAACCCATCTTCCGTTACCCTGAGCGGGAAACTCTCTCCGAAGGATTTTCTCCATTTAGAGCTTGAAGTAGAAAAGAGAGAGGTCCTATTCGCCAAGAGCCTCATATGCGATACACCCATTATGCCCCCTTTCGGCAACATGTGGAGGCTGACTTTCCTTCCTCTCGCCTTCTCATCTACGTTATCCTTCTCAAAGAACATTTTGACCGTAAGTGGATTGCCCAACAGCTTTTGAACAAACTCACTGGATGGGAAAGAGTTTCTGTCTCACATCACCAATTGAAAAATGCGATCCTGACACCCGACTTTTGGTGCGATCACACCTGCCTCCTTTCCCATCATTCGGGGAAAGAGGGAAATTTTGATGCCCTCATTCCCCTATGTACTCCCCTCCCCCCTCACACTCGCCTGATTTTGAGCAGCGATTCTGATCGCCCCTTTACCACATTTTACTCAAGCTTAAGTCATCAAACTGTAATGCTCGATCTCTTGCAAGAAAAGCCTTGGGAAAAACAGGCCCGCTTCCGCCAATGGATCAATGACTATCTCCACGAACAAGGAAAACAGGGCGATCAAGAAGCGATTGATGATCTGCTCGCCACCAAACCAACTGACTTCTCCTGGTTGCAATCAGAGGTAGAAAAGCTCTCCGTCTTCCTAGGAGGAGATGAGACCCCACTTTCCAAAAAGGTAATCAAAAAGATGGGCGATCTGAGCTCAACGCTTTCCCTTTGGAAAATCTCAGAAAAATTGATTTGGGAACCTCAAGGGATCAACATGAGCGAAATCTTGAAAATGGAAATGGCCACCGTACGGCAAATCATCCATCCCCTACGCTACTACCTGAGATTAGGGCGACTCATCGCCCATTCGATCGAACAGAATGAGACGCTCGACCTCAAGCCATTCTATCCCTCCCTGTATCCTCACTCCTTGAAAAAATATCACACCCTCTCTCGCAATTTGAAAGAAGACTATTTTATACAAGGAATGAAACATCTCTATCACGTGGAATACCGCATCCGCTCGGGAGCTCCTCCGCTCCTCATGATCACCTGGATGGTAGCTCAACTCAAACAGCTCAGCTCTGTGCCATCACCACCCTTTCACCCGAAAGAAGGTGGAAAACGATAGCGGCACATGGACTCGAACCATGGACACGTGGATTATGATTCCACTGCTCTACCGACTGAGCTATACCGCCACAAGACAAGGGGGTTCTAGTCCATTCACTTCTTATTTGTCAATATCTAAGGGTTTAAAACCTCTTTGTCCCATTCCCTTGCTTCGGGTGTGTTGTATGATCGATCATACACACAGCTTTATCACCCCCCCCGCAAAATTTAAGCCCTCCTCTCCGACCCTAAAAGACGGATTTAACTTATTGATAATTAAGTAGATAATGAAAATCCTTTCCCTCTTTCTTCCGACACATTTGCCTTTATCTTTCCCTTGTATTATACTCTCCCTGAGAGAATCCAAACTGGATTGATTCGTGTCCAAAAGCAAATTGAAGTCGCCCCCAAAAACTGTGGTGGGGATCATTCACGTCCACGCCAGGGGTTTTGGCTTTGTCTCCCCGATCGATAAGAAGGAGTCGGGTTGTCCCGAAGACATTTTTATCCCTAAACATCTAAAGTCTAATGCAGTAGATGGGGATAAGGTTAGGGTATCCCTGCATCGTAAAAAGTATTCAAACAAGGGTCCTGAGGGTAGCGTAGTCGAAATCATTGAGAGGACAAAGTCTTTCTTCGTAGGAACGGTGTGGATGATTAATCCAAAGGGGCACTATCTTCTCCACGTTCCCTCTTTGGGTATGGGCAAACTTGCCCTCGTCTACCGAGGAGAAGGATCTCAATACCGCACGGGGGATCGGCTGCTCCTACTTGCCCAAGATTGGGGAGACGAAAAGGATCCCGTCATATGCGAGGTGCAAAGTCAGTGTGGAAGCCTCGATCAGCCCTCAACTGATGTGACATCAGCCATTCACGACTTTCAACTGTGCGAAACATTTCCCAAGGAGGTTTTAGAAGAAGCGCAAAATTTTTCCCAATCCAGCCTTATAGAGGAGACCAAACGGAGGACAGATCTTACCCATCTCACCTGTTTTACCATCGATCCTTCCGGAGCCCAAGATTTTGATGATGCTCTATCGATCACCCATGACGCAGACGGTCTCTGCCAGCTAGGAGTCCACATCGCTGACGTCTCCCACTATGTCGTCCCAAACTCCCCCTTGGATGTAGAGGCCAAAAAACGCGCGAATTCTGTCTACTTTCCAGGCCAATGCCTTCCTATGTTGCCAGAAGTTCTCTCTAACGATCTATGCAGTTTAAGAGAGAATGTCACCCGCCTCACGATATCGGTGTTGTTTTCCTTTGACTCTCAGGGAAATGTCTTACAATCTTCTATCGTAAGAAGCTTCATTAGGAGTAGAAAACGAATGGATTACCAAGAGGCTAGACAGATCGTAGAGGGAACTCTAGAGAGTCCTTATCAATCCTCTCTGCATCAGATGGCTGCGCTCTGCCATTTGCTAAAGAGAAAGAGAATGAAAAGGGGGTCGATCGATCTGGCCATCCCGGAATGCACCCTCTTACTCGACGATCAAAAACAGCCCTACGACTATGTGATCCAAGAATATGACATCGCCCATCAATTGGTCGAAGAATTTATGTTGAAGGCTAATGAGATCGTCGCTCAATATTTTGTAGAAAAAAATCTCCCCTCAGTCTTTCGCATTCATAACATCCCTTTGCAAGAAAATTTAGAGAATTTTTATGAATTTGCGCGCAGCCTCGGCTTCAACATGCCTAAGGCTCCCACCACCAAGGATGTGCAGTCGCTCTTCCAACTAGCCAAAAAGACGGAACATTCTTACCATCTCTCTGTTGCCTTCATACGTAGTATGCAATTAGCGATTTATTCAAAGGAGAATGTCGGCCACTACGGGTTAGCTTTAGAAAATTATTGTCACTTCACAAGTCCGATTCGCCGCTACAGCGACCTCATCGTGCACCGCCTACTCTTTTCCGAGGGAGGCCAAAGTGATCTAGAGGAAATTGCTCAGCACTGTTCTGCACAAGAACGACGCGCATTCAAGGCGGAGATGAGCGTGATTCTTCTTAAAAAACTGCGCTTGCTATCGCGATATTTTGAACAGGATCCCCACAAGGTCTACCACGCCGTTGTCACCAAAGTTAAGCCATTTGGGGTGATTTTTGAGGTCATTCCTTTTGCCCTGGAGGGCACGGTCGCTTTGGAAAGCCTGCCCCAGGGCCATTACGAATATCAAGCTACCAAACAACGTCTGATCGACCGGAATAACCGACGGTCATGGAGGATAGGAGATCAGTTGAAGGTCCAACTCCTTCAAATTGACCTCATCCTGATGAAAAACCAATGGAAGATTCTCTCCAAGAATTCACTCTCTCCGCCGAAAAGGCCTAGAGGAAAAGGTCGTAAGAGGAAGAAAGCCTAATCTCTGACTTCCTGAGCGAATCTCGTAATGGGTTTTCGTTGAACATAAAAAAATATCAGTCATTGAGACCCCCGCATGGATTCCTTTAACAGGGTATTGCTGGTAGCCGAATTGTACAATACGGCAGGCTATGGAGTAGCCATGACATTGTTCGCATGTAACATGCTTAGCAAGCCCAACAAGCTCTAAATTCTTCGTTCAACAATTAAGGAAAAAGTTATGCGATCACCTATGACAATGCTAAAACGTATCGTTGAGGAAAGCTAAACCGCTCGTTCAACCGATTAGACCAAATGCAAGACCGTTGCATAACCTCTGGTTGGTCGACTTTATGGCCCTGTTGAAAAATGGGAAGGCAGTGATAAAAACTTTCGAAACTGGCCTAAAATAAAATGGCCGATCTACATCATAAATCACTGAAAATAAAAAGAATGTAATTTAAAGCCTCCTGTTGAAGATTTAGTGCATATAGACCACTTGCATCGAAAAATGCTATTTTCTTCAACACTCCCTGCAATGGTCTTAATGTTTGTTGGCAGATTGGCTTCATGTCAGGTTGTTCTGCGTAACGGCGGGAGGTTAAAATATTTAATGCAACAGACGATTATGCATAGTAGAGAAGGGTTATTATTAATCAAGCCCAACGATTCTTTGCCAATGAAGATAGATCACTCGACCATTAGATCAGGTTGCTCTAGAACATCGACAATTTTGAGTTGTTGAAAGAGGGTAAGCTCCGGAAATCATAAGACCAAATGGTTGATGTACTGCCCCTACTTTCTCTGCTTTTGTTGAAATGTATAACAACGTATTGATAAATAATCGTTAACATAATACAATCGGTGCTTTGTTTGGTTCGGACAGAAGTTAAGGTATTTATGGCAAATGCTCTAAATGATGCAACGCAGAAAACTCTAGAGTGGTATGGCGTTCAACCGAGGGATAACCCTACAGAGAATCAAGAGAATGATAGACGTCAAGGGGAGGATGACGTTAAAAAGAGTCAAAATAGCGATAGCGTCCTAGAGAATGATAGACGTCAAGGGGAGGATGACGTTAAAAAGAGTCAAAATAGCGATAGCGTCCTAGAGAATGATAGACGTCAAGAGGGTGATGCAGCTCGAACGGAACGTGAAGTCCGGGAGGTAGATATGAATTTAGCTTTTGGAAGAGAATGTGGGTGTTTGTGTATTAGATGTACAGACGAGAGGATTTGCGTAGCTCGCATAGCTATGTATGTAATGGGTATGTTTCTCGCTGCGGCAGGTATCATATTTCTCGCTGAAGCCATTGGTAATCCAAACAGTTCTTCGCCTAATGCTGTTTTTTGTTGGGGTTTTGGTGTTGCCTGTCTCTTTTTTTTCTGCGGCGTGTTGTCGTATTACTGTTGTCGTAGGTGCCGCATCTAGTAAAGGAGGAATACTTAAGGCGTGTTGAGAATTATTCCTTTGGGAACGAATACTTAACGGGCGCGCGGGTTTTTATTTGTCCTATTTTATTTCCCTGAGTTTCGCTCGATCACACTGGGGGAGTGAAACTTGGATGAGCTTCGTTGCACAATGTCGACGCCGCGTCGAGCTCGTGTTCGAACATGTCGAAAAAGGGATTTTTATCATGTTTCGTGCGCTTTTAGCTTGTTGTTGTACATGTTAGAAAGATGGAGCAGGAAAACATATGCACCCGCGGGGGGGCGCGTTTCATCCCAAAAAAAACGAAAGACGAGGAACAGTGTACCAGCTCGACGTTCGATTTTCGTCTTTGATCAGCTATTCCTAACAATTTTTAGTATAAGACTTTGTCTATGAGTTGGGTACAAATCAGATTTGCAAAAGTTAAATGAAAAACGGTCAACATGGATTATGATGAATTTTACCCCATGAACGCCTACCCTCGTAGTATACGATAATGACAGGTTATTGTTTAGAAACAAATAGTTTGCAGCCCTGTTGAAAAATGGGAGGGCAGTGATAAACGCCTTCGAAACTGGCCTAAAATAAAATGGCCGATCTACACCATAAATCACTGAAAATAAAAATGATGCAATTTAAAGCCTCCTGTTGAAGATTTAGTGCATATAGACCACCTAAACCGAAAAATACCATTTCCTCAACACTCCCTTTATGTAGTTGCTCGGTTAAAGATCATGTTGAAAACCTTTAATGAGTGTGTTTTCGTCAAAATTCACCTCCGACAGATGAAGCTCTTTCGCGGCCTCATTCCAGTGATTCAGATAAGCGTTCTTCCGACAAATCCGATGTGCTTCATCCAACATATCAGTTTGAATTCTTAGCCATGTCCAGAACTCCTTAACCACCCAATCATAGTCACCCCCACGTTGAAACATAGGAAAGCTCGCAGCACTTTTCAAAGCACAAGTGATCAAGACACAATCACTCCCCATACGACTACAATAGTGCCCCCTACCCACAAAGTCTTGGCCTAACGACGGACGCGTCCGACCTTTTTCCAAACATATTCCTCCTATAAAAAACAGAAGGAGCTTCCATGATTCAAATAAAAGCTGATCATCCTGTGTCTCACTCTTTTCCTCCCTTTGCAGGCAAGGAAACAGGAGATGCATCACATAGGGCTGTTCCCACAGCAACTGATCCTCTCTTACTGCATTTTGCAAATCCTTTAAAGGCATCTGGTCGTACTTAGGAACATCTGTGGGGATCCTCCTTTCCTGGTGGGGGGCAGGTGTTGGATCTGAGCTTAACTTCGAAGTCGTCGGAAGCTCAACACAGTAAAAAAATGAGCGCAAAATCAATACCCACGCTCCGCGGAGGGCACAATTAAAACCCCATTCACCTCCACAAAGGATGAATTGTGCTAATGTAACCTCCACAAAATCTGTCAAGAATAGCTCTACATCCATCTTGGCCCTGTTGAAAAATGGGAAGGCAGTGATAAAAACTTTCGAAACTGGCCTAAAATAAAATGGCCGATCTACATCATAAATCACTGAAAATAAAAATGATGCCATTTAAAGCCTCCTGTTGAAGATTTAGTGCATATAGACCACTTGCATCGAAAAATGCTATTTTCTCAACACTCCCATCTTAAGACCGTTGCATAACTTCTCTTGGAGTTCGTCGTTGACTACCAAGCTGTGTAATACAGCGGAAATAAAAAAAGAGGGAATATGTCCAAATCGTTTGTAATGAATATCTTATGATGATTACAAATCTCGGATTTCTCGCTCGAATTTTTATGGTTTTTCACATAAAGTCGACCAACCAGAGGTTATGCAACGGTCTTATCTTGTATTCTCTCTTTCAAGAAAACGTTGCGCAACATTGCACTTCATTTTTCAACCTGTGCAATAACGGGCTAAAAGCATATAAAACATGGTCAAAATCTCTCATCTGCGATGTTTAAACAAGGGCGTTCTACCCCTTTTTGAAAAGTCGATTGCCTTCCCTCGGTTAAGAGCACCTTTGTTTCAAATTGAAAACATCCCTGCTATGAATGCAATCATTTCCATTTCGATCGAAAAGGGTTTCTTCAAAACAATCCTTCCCAAAAATAGATGGCCTCTCTCATGTCTGATTTAACCCTTCGCGTGGCTACCCAAACCGATCGCCCCCTTCGAGTTAAACTCTCCTTCAAAAAACTGAGCGAATAGGGATAAAAATTTTTTTATATCGATTTGATCCAATGTTTCCACCTAGTAAACGCATATGTCATCCGCTTTTTTAGTCATGTTTCACCGCATCATTCTTAACAAGAAAGTCTACTCTCTTTTGCTATTTTCAAACAAGATGTTTTATCTTCCTATGGCATTATCGTTTCAAAAAGATTGAGAGCGAAAAAATATAGGAGGTGCGCGTTCACGGGGGCAGCAAATCGATCTGGAATATTCGGCCAAACCGGTATTCTTTTGGTTTCGATCAGTAAATAGCACTAACCGAGCCTCGGTCCTTATCACTCTTGTCAAATTTTCTAAAGGAAAACGAAAAAATTTTTTTGTTACATACTGTGGTTCTTTAGTTAGGAAGGTTAACTTTGAAGGGCTGCCCAGATGGCGAAGAAAAGGTCTGGTCAAGAAAGAAAAATAAAACTCTCTGTTTGGAAAAAAGTCTTATCATATCGAAGCAAGAATATGCTCAGTGGAAAGAAAGAGCTGTTCAGTTAGAAAAAGTAAATCAAGGTACGCATTCACGGGGATAGAGACTATATTCAATTCACTTGATCGCTCCTCATTTAGCCTTTGTGAATTTGGTTCATGCCTTGCTTATAATCAAGTTTTTGCATTAAAAAATTCCAGGGACAAATTAGGGCATTTTCAAAGAAACCTTTTCTTGTAGGATCATAATCCATTTCGTGTTCAAACATCTCAAAGAAGAATTGTTTATAATGGGCCTGTTGAGAAAATGGCATTTTTCGATGCAAGCGGTCTATATGCACTCAATCCTCAACAGGAGGCTTTAAATTGCATTATTTTTATTTTCAGTGATTTATGATGTAGATCGGCCATTTTATTTTAGGCCAGTTTCGAAGGTTTTTATCACTGCCTTCCCATTTTTCAACAGGGCCATAATGTTTCGCATACCATTAGCTTACTATTGTGCAGATCGAAAAAGCGAAGTGCGCACAAAATTTCGCAACGTTTTCTCAAAAAGCATTAACGTAACGCATTGATTTCCAAGAAAATCAACCTATAACTGAACAGTGAAATTGAGAGCAGATTCGTACGACGCGCCTCCCGTGAACGCGTACAAATCAAGCTCTCTAAAGAAAAACTTGGGACCAATAGCAGAAACAGTTCCCAACTTCCGTCACAAGATCCTTTTCGGCCCTGTTGAAAAATGGGAAGGCAGTGATAAAAACCTTCGAATCTGGCCTAAAATAAAATGGCCGATCTACATCATAAATCACTGAAAATAAAAATAATGCAATTTAAAGCCTCCTGTTGAGGATTTAGTGCATATAGACCACTTGTATCGAAAAATGCCATTTTCTCAA
>Ga0209562_1000444_pt1 | contig 13974 bp, 10 predicted proteins | sample WorMetvacBELIZE2_FD_187399 | JGI IMG/M metagenome (GOLD analysis project Ga0209562, IMG submission 187399) | Marine gutless worms symbiont microbial communities from Max Planck institute for Marine Microbiology, Germany - Olavius vacuus BELIZE.2... | ecosystem: Host-associated > Annelida >... | reverse complement strand
AAAGTTCAAGCAGTTAAAGCTTATGGTGCCGAAGTAATTTTATTTGGCAGTCAATTTGATGAAACAGCTAAATATACAATTGAACTAGCTAAAAAAGAAAAACTAACTTTTGTGCATCCATATGATGATCTTGATGTAATTGCCGGTCAAGGCACAATTGCTATGGAAATATTAAATCAACATCGCTCACCAATCGAGGCAATTTTTGTAGCAGTAGGAGGTGGAGGATTAATAGCAGGAATTGCCAGCTATGTAAAAAAGTTAAGACCAAAAACTAAAGTTATCGGGGTTGAATCGAAAGATTCCGCATGTATGTATCGTGCATTAAAAGAACAAAAAAGAGTTGTCCTACCGCAAGTAGGCATTTTTGCTGACGGGGTTGCAGTTAAACAAGCAGGTAAACTAACTTTTGAAATCTGCCAAAAAAGTGTTGATCAAATAATTACAGTTTCGACTGATGAAATATGCGCAGCTATTAAAGATACTTTCGAAGATAATCGTTCAATTTTAGAACCGGCAGGTGCTGTTGCTTTAGCAGGGTTAAAAAAATATTGCTTAGCTAACCAATTAAGCGGGAAAAATCTAATTTCGATTGCCTCAGGTGCTAATACCGATTTTGATCGAATGCGGTTTATAGCCGAAAGAGCAAATACCGGGGAAAAAGCCGAAGCTATCTTTGCAGTAACTATTCCTGAAAAACCCGGTAGTTATTTAAAATTTATTCAACTACTGGGAAATAGAAATATTACTGAATTTAATTATCGAATGTCAACAAAAAGTGAAGCTCATATTTTTGTTGGAATATCGCTTAAAAATGCTGAAGACCTTGATAGAATTAATAAACAGTTTGCCAAAGCCGCTTTACCTGTAGTAAATTTAACTGATGATGATTTAGCTAAAACCCATCTCCGACACATGATAGGTGGGTATTCGGCACTAGCAAATGATGAATTGCTTTATCGTTTTGAATTTCCAGAATCACCGGGTGCATTAATCCATTTTTTAGAAAATCTATCCGGTAGATGGAATATTAGTTTATTCCATTATCGAAATCTTGGTGGTGATACCGCTCAAGTATTAATGGGAATGCAAGTTCCTTCTGAAGATTATCAAGAATTTAAAGAATTTTTAAATAAAGTTGGTTACCCCTTTCATTATGAAACCGATAATCCTGCATATAGATTATTTTTAAAAGGTGGTGAATGATTAGTGATGACTTACAACAACAAATCAATAAAATAATCTTGTGGCTAAACTCCCATGGAGTAGCTGAATATTCTTTTCCCATATTTAAGCAAACAAGTAAAAATAGTAATGAGTTGCAGGAATGCCCCGCCTATCGTTGGCAGAAATCGAAATTTGCTTCTCGAATACATCCAATATGGAATTTACCTGAAATTACCCTAGATTCATTAATTGGTATTGATATTCAAAAACAACGAATAGTTGAGAATACGGAATTTTTTCTAAATGGTCAAAGAACAAATAATGTTTTGCTGACCGGAGCCAGAGGTAGTGGAAAATCATCTTTAATACGGGCACTATTAAATAAATACTACCAGCAAGGTCTTAGAGTTATTGAAGTTGATCGAGAATCTATCGGTGATTGGCATAATTTGGTTGAACTATTACAAAAACAAGAGCAGAATCAGCAAAAATATATCTTATTTTTTGATGATCTTTCTTTTGAGCAAGATGAATATCAATATAAATCATTAAAATCTTTATTAGATGGCGGTTTTGAAGTGTTACCTAAAAATGCGATAATTTATGCGACATCAAATCGTCGCCATTTAGTTTCAGAGGATTTTAAAGATAACCTAAGTTATCATCAATCCGAAAAAGGAGAAATTCACCCAGGTGAAGTGGTAGAAGAAAAAATCTCGCTCTCGGATCGGTTTGGCATTTGGCTTTCTTTTTATAGTATCGATCAGGAAACTTATTGGTTGATATGTAAACAATGGCTAATAAATTATGGTTATAAAATTAAACCAACTGAAGAAGAAAAGATTAAAACCGAAGCAATAAGATGGGCATTAAACCGAGGCGGCCGAAATGGGCGGATAGCAGAGCAGTTTGCTAGGTATTTTAGTGAAAAATATTCAAATTGAATTATTATGTTAAATGTTATATGAAATAATTGAACGCATAATTTTGAGATATTTTTCATTATCTTATAAATACATCTTTAATATTAATCACTATGATAATTTCACGTACCCCACTTAGAATTAGTTTATTTGGTGGAGGATCCGATTTCCCAGAATATTTCAGAAAATATGGTGGTGCTGTAATAGGAACAGCTATCGATAAATATGTGTATCATTCAATTATGCGTTTCCCTTCAAAATTATTTGATTACAAAGTTCGTTTAGCATATAGTAAGGTTGAATGTGTTAAAAATCTTCAAGAAATAACACATGCTCCGTTTCGTGAGTCTCTAAAATATATGGGAGTTAAACAAGATGTTGAGATCAGTATTAGTTCGGATTTACCATCATTTACTGGTTTAGGTTCTTCTTCCAGTTTTACAGTTGGTCTTCTCAATGCATTAGCAGCATTCCAACATAAACATAGGACACGTAAACAACTTGCAAGTGAAGCAATTAATTTAGAACGGAACATTCTTCGAGAAGCAGTAGGTTGTCAAGATCAAGTTTTTGCAGCTTTCGGAGGAATATGTCGAATAGATTTTCATAGTGATCGTGAATTTGATGTAGAAAAAATTGTTTTATCACCTAAACGACTTTCAGAATTAAAAAAATCACTTATGCTAGTTTATACTGGTATTAAAAGAAGAGCTTATGAAATTGAAAGACGTAAAATAAAAAATGTAGAATTAATTTCTGATTTTCTTAAAGCTATTCACAACCAAGTAGATGTTGCACATAAAATTATTGTTAGAAATGGCAATTTATCAGATTTAGGTGAATTATTACATCATAGCTGGTGTAAAAAACGGAATCTAGATGAAGGTGTAAGTAATCCATTTATTGATGAACTATACGATTCCGCTCGTAAGGCTGGAGCACTTGGCGGCAAGTTGCTAGGTGCAGGAGGGGGTGGGTTCATGTTGTTATTTGTACCACCAAAGCTAAAAACTTCAATTAAATTAGCTTTAAGCAAATTTCCAGAAGTTACTTTTTGTATAAATGCGCCTGGAAGTATGATTATCCACTCTTAGTTTTATATATTATCCTTTCGAAATTATCAACATTTAAATAATATATAGGAGATTTTTTTAGCAAAACTACTAAATAAATGAATAACTAGAATTTTAATAAAAAAATTGTCAAGATAAATATTTATTATTATTTAAAATTTTCTACTTGGATTAATGTCCCAAAAAATTTAAGTCATGTTAAACACTTTTATTAAAAAAATATTACAAATAATAACTTTACCTATTAGATACTTAATAAGATATGAGATGCAATATTTTCAAAAAAGATTCGTTCAAGATATTGGAATAGTACTACAAAAAAGAGCTACAGAATCAACTGCAAGATATATTGAAAAAAATATGTTAGATGTTGATTCAGTCACTTCAAAATATGATCTTTTAGAAATAGCTTTTATAGAAGCTAATTCTAATAATAATCGACTTATTTGCGAATTTGGTGTTTATTCAGGAAAAACAATAAATTTTATTGCTTCACTAACTAAGCAAACGATCTACGGTTTTGATTCATTTGAAGGATTACCAGAAAGATGGCGTGACGGTTTTCTTAGAGGCCATTATAGAAATAAAACATTGCCGAAAGTACAATCAAATGTAGTACTAATTAAAGGTAAATTTGATGATACACTAAATGAATTTATTCAAAATCACAATGAAAATATTGGTTTCATGCATATTGATTGCGATCTTTATTCATCTACTAGAGATATTTTTAAAATTCTTAATCCAAAAATTAATTCAGGTTGTATTATTGTTTTTGATGAATATTTCAACTACCCTAATTGGGAAAATGGCGAGTATAAAGCATTACAAGAATTTTTACATTATAAAAAATTAAAATACAAATACATTGGATACAATCGTATTCATGAACAGGTTGCTATAAAGATTGAATAGGTCAATTAAATTAATATAATTACAATTGATAGATTATTATCATAAATATTTATGAGAGTTATTTATTGTGATCCATCTTTGTATTCTAATCTTGGACATTATGCTACTTATTGTCGATTGTTAGTACAAGCGTTTAGACAAAAAGGGCATGATTCAATAATTCTTTCGAGTTACAATATTGAAGATTCAATACAAAATGAATTAGGAGCTTATAAAGTATTTAGCGTTAGCCCATATGCACTTACGAGTAATGATACTCTTTGTGGCTGGATAAAAAGTTATTATGATATTGCGTCAATTATTTGTAATGATTTATTGAGTGTAGATAATATTAATATTGATGACCTCGTTTTTTTCGATGCTGCAACACCAGCAGCGCTATGGGGAATTATTCTTTGGATGAAAAATCGTGCTAATTATTGTCCTAAAGTTGTGGTTAGTCTTATTGAGCAAACTGGTATGTTAGCAACACCTAATGAGAAAAGTGAATGGGAAATTCGTCCAGGAAATCATTATCCATCTTTATACCGTCTATCTGGTTTAAATTTACCAGGATCTTTAAAGCAGAATATTAGTTTTATAACTGTTGATCGAACTTTTTCTGAGATTTATAGCTTTTTAGTTCAGACAAATGTTAATTATGTTCCTCATCCATATAATGCTATTTGTCAAAGGAGTGAGGAATTTAAAAATGAGCTTACCATCGGATTTATTGGTGCTCAAAGACCTAATAAGGGATTTCATTTAGTACCTGAGATCGTTGGTAAGTTATTAAGCCAGTTTTCAAATATTAATATACTTGTTCAAGATGGTAGACATGAATTAAAAGAAACTTTAGATAAATTGCAACAAATGTCCATAAATCATCATCGATTACGATTGGTTTTAAATATTCAATCGACGATTGATTGGAAAAATTTACTTTCACAATGTGATATTTTAGTAGCACCTTATGATATAGCTCATTATGCAACTGCTTGTTCTGGAATAAGTTGTGAGGCTTTAGCAAACGGTATTCCACTTGTAGCACCAGAAGCAACAACATTAACAAAATTAATGCATGAGTTTGGTTTTCCAGGAGAAAGTTTTTCAAGCAGTACTCCTGACAAAATAGTTGAAGCTATAGGAAGAGCAATACTTCGTTATGAGACATTATCAGCATTGGCAAATAATGCTAGGAAAATGTGGGCACAAAAAAATGGCGCTTTAAATACTGTTGTAAGTATTCTAAACACTCTTAATAAAAATGTTCAATAATTTATTAATTATACATATAAATATATTGAAGAGTTTGTGAAAATAAGGATTTAGAGTTGATTGTTGACCTAGGTAATCAACCTTGGTGTAATCATTTTTAAATATAAACGAGATAGGAAGTGAACCTTTCTATCCTTTGCGATTTGTCTATTGTAATTTCTATCAAACTGCACAATTAGACTATACAGTAAAGAAGAAATTATGTTTGGAGATCATACATATTTATCAGGTATTACAAAGTCACTATCAGCACATTTTTTAAATACTGCTTACGAAGTAGATAAGAAATTTTTCCTAGAATCAAAAGGAAAACAGTTTTAGATATTGGTTCAAATGATGGCACTCAATTAAAACATTATCAAAAATTAGGATGGGAAGTGCTAGGAGTTGAATCTTCAAAGGAAATTTCAAGTATTGCTAATAAATCAGAAATTCCGACAATTAATACTTTCTTTAACTTGAAGACTGCTAATGAACTAGGTCGCAGTTTTGATGTAATCAATGCGTCAGGTGTTTTTTTTCATCTTGAAGAGCTACACTCAGCATGTGAAGGAATTAAAAGCATTCTAAAGAAAAAAGGTGTTTTCGTTATCCAGTTTTTATATATGAAATCAATTGTTAAAAATTGTGCATTTGATCAAATCTATCATGAACACTTACTATATTACACAATTAAAACAATTAATTTTTTACTTGAAATTCATGACTTAAAAATGTTTGATGCTTATTTTTCGCCTATACATGGTGGATCAATTATTGGATATATTTCTCATCCTGGAGTCTATAGAAAAACTAAACAACTTGAGAAACTAGAGCATCATAAAAAAGTTAGTAAATGTAATGTATTGTCAGCATATCATGCATTTGCAAAAAGAATTATTGTAATGAAGAAAAAATATAAACATTTTTTATTATCAAATAAAAAATAGGAAAAACCATTTATGGTTTTGGGGCGCCATTTAAAGGTAATACTTTACTTAATTATTTTGGAATAAATAAAGAAATTATTGATTGCTTAGTTGAAAAAAATCCTTTACGCCGTGGATTATTTTCACCCGGAATGCATATTCCAAGACTACTAGAAGATGAAATAAAACAACTACAAGATATTTATAATGTGCTTGCTTGGAAGATTAAGAATAAAATGTTAGATTATATTCAAAAACTTTTGGAACATAGAGTAAAATTTATTTTCCAGTTAATACTAAATAACTATCATGAAAATATTCATAACAGGCGGTTCTGGATTCTTAGGAAAAGCTTTTATTGATAGATTAATAAAATCAGAAAATTATCTACAAGCACCAACATCTTCACAATGTGATTTACTCACCCCTATTCCCAAATCAATTTCAAATATTGCCTTTGATTATATTTTACATTTAGCAGTATGGACTCAAGCCGGGGACTTTTGCTTATATCATCAAGGTGAACAATGGCTTAACAATCAACTCATAAATTCTAATGTTTTAAAATGGTGGCAGGAAAATCAACCACAAGCAAAATTAATATTTATGGGAACAAGTTGTGCATATGCACCTGAATCAGATTTACTAGAAGAACAATATTTACAAGGGAATCCTATAGATGAATTAAGATCATACGCAATGACCAAGAGAATGTTATTAGAAGGTGCATTTTCTTTGGAAAAACAATATAAAATGAAATATCTGTGCTTCATTCCATCAACACTTTATGGACCAAACTATCATACTGATGATCGCCAAATGCACTTTATTTTTGATTTAATAAAAAAAATTATACGTGGCAAAGAATTAGGTGAAGAAGTGGTGCTTTGGGGTGATGGTTTACAATGTCGTGAATTAATGTATGTTGAAGATTTTGTTTCAATTGCTATAAACCTAATGAATAAAGTTAATAATGAGATAATTAATATTGGGGCTGGGGAAGAACATTCAATTAAACATTTTGCCAAAATCATTTCTGAAATAGTTGGTTATGATGCCAATAAAATTATTTATGATACCAACAAATACGTAGGTGCAAAATCCAAGTGCTTAAATATTAAAAAATTACTTTCAATAGCTCCAAAAATAAAAAAAACTGATTTACATGAAGGACTTACAAAAACTATTGAATGGTCTTATAAAACTAAGGTATATTTATAATGTGTGTTGCTTTTAGTTGTATATGTCCAATAAGCCAATATTTGCAATAATACTTGCTGGTGGATTGGGTACCAGATTGAAGAATCATGTGTCATATTTACCTAAACCACTGGCACCAATTAATAACAAACCATTTTTAGAATATTTAATTACTTATTGGTTAAAACAAGACATTAGAAATTTTATTTTTTCGGTTGGTTATCTATATAAACAAATTATTGAATATTTTGGAAATGAATTTTTAGGATCAAGTATTGATTACGCAATTGAAGAATCTCCATTGGGGACAGGTGGAGGATTGTTGAATGCACTTAACAGATTAAAATCTACTCAAGAAACAGTTTTAGTAGTTAATGGAGATAGTTTTTTTAATGTTAATTTAGATAAAATATTTAAATTTCATAACAAACATAATTCCAATTGGACATTGGCTACTTTTAATTCTAGTGACTCATTGCGGTATTTGGGATTTTGTGTACATGAAGACGGAAGAATATTTCAAATAAAAAATCAAAATTCAAATAATGAAATAAATGTTAATGGCGGAGTTTATTTAGTAAAAACTGATTTTATAAAGTCACTAGGTTTTAATATTGGGGAGTATTGTTCATTAGAAAATGATTTAATTCCAAAAGCAATAGCCAAAAAAGGTATTTATTCTTACAAAGTTGATGATAGTTTTATTGATATTGGAACTCCTGAAGATTACATTAAAGCTCAATCATTTTTTGAAAATTGGAAAAATCGATATGTCACTTAATATTTTAGTAACTGGTGGAGCAGGATATATTGGATCAATACTAGTTCCTGATCTACTTGATTTGGGATACAAAATAACTGTTATTGATAACTTTATGTTTAAACAAGCAAGTTTAAATCATTGTGCCCTTTATAAAAATTTTAATGTGATAAAAGGAGATGTACGTAACGAATCATTGATCAAATCATTAGTTAAAAGAATTGATATTATTATCCCACTTGCAGCATTAGTAGGAGCTCCATTGTGTAAAAGTGATCCAATAGGAGCAACCACAACTAATCGTGATGCAATATTAATGATGTTAAATAATATTTCAAAAAATCAAATTGTATTAATGCCAACTACAAATAGTGCATATGGAACAGGGGATGAAAATAATCAATGTAATGAAGATTCACCCTTAAAACCAATTTCTCAATATGCGATTGAAAAAGTAGAAGTTGAGAAGGAGTTAATGTCTCGTGAAAATGCTATTAGTTTTAGACTCGCAACAGTATTTGGAATGTCCCCACGAATGCGTATAGATTTATTAGTAAATGATTTTACCTATCGAGCCTTTTATGATCGGTTTATAGTTTTATTTGAGAGCCATTTTAAAAGAAACTATATTCACATTAGAGATGTATCCCGAGTTTTTCAACATGGAATTTTGAACTATGAGCAAATGAAAGGTGAAATATTTAATGTTGGATTATCAAATGCTAATCTTTCTAAGAAAGAGCTATGTGAAGCTATAAAAAAACAAATAGCTGATTTCGTTTTTATTGAAGAAAAAATTGGTAAAGATCCTGATCAGCGAAATTATATTGTTTCAAATTTAAAAATTTCAGGGACAGGATATCTACCTCAATATACACTAGATCATGGAATTGAAGAACTTATTAAAGGATACACAATGATCAGAAATTGTCTCTACAGTAATATTTAAATAGAGGGAGAAATTTAGCATAAGCTAATATTGGAAAATTAATTTTTATCATCTATTGATTAAACTAATATTATATTTCTGATGTTTTCGAAAATCTATATAAAAGTAAAACCAATATTATTAGTAATAATTTTTTAAAATAAAGCATATTTACTTTATTGTATTACTTTGTTTTTCAAATGCAAATAGATTTATGTTTAAGCTAAATCATTGAATTATAATATGTAGTAAAAGAATATTAATTTACGCTACATTAACAGTTAAGGCTTAAATAAATTAAAAGTGAAATATTCTAGTGATATGCATATTAAGGTTCAATGGGAAGATATTTCAATATTATCTACCATATCTATTTTGTTAGATTTTCTTTAGTACATCAACCTTTTTAAACTGACATTTTTAAATATAAAAAAATTGTAGATAATCTCTATACTCTTAATCAAATATTAAACAATATACATGAGAGATTTAACACTGAGCTTATTGAAAAATAAAAAAACCTTTAGCAATTTGATCTTGATAAAATAGCTGGATATATTTCATATTATTATAAAGTTCTAATATGAAAATGTAATACATGTTACAAGTAAGTTGTATTACAAGGATCAAACGAGAAGCTATACAATAATTTACAATATTATCTTTGGTATTTTTTGAAATTAATTAGTGTCTATATGAAATGGTTATATGAAGTGTTCGAAAAAAAATTTGATATTTTAACGAATTGGTTGAATAGCCTTTTGCTAAATACTAACTCAAGTGTTTTTTTATATGCTTCAATAGTTTTATTTCTTATATGGAGTGTTTTTGCTAGAGGGATTGCCCATTCATTAAAATTGAGAATTAGTTATTCGATATTATTTTTTATTTTCTTATTTGCTAACGGTTTTTATATAGTATCTAATTATTTTACTGGAAAAGGAGTAGATCAATCTGTAATTTATCATCTCAAATATGGATTAAAAGGTTCAGGTTATACAGAATATCATCCTTTAATAATTGGAGTTTTGATTTTTATTATATTTTCAATAATCTTAAGTATTTTTTTTTATAAATACATTTCAAGTTTCAATAATATTAGACAGTTCCTAATCAGATTTTTATTATCCATATTAATAGTTTTTGCAATATTAACAAATCCTTTAATTAAAGATATTTACAAATTAATACACTTTTCGCAAAGTTCCATTGTTAATAAAGGCATTGAATTTCAAATAGATAATATTCCAAAGGATTTTGAATTTGTAAATAATAACTATATATTTGATGGGTATCACCATCCCAAATTATCAAAAATTACCATTCCTAAAAATATTGTTGTAATCTATTTAGAGGGAGTGGAAGAAACCTATTTTAATCAAAAGACATTTCCAAACTTAATGCCAGGACTTTCAGAAATAAAAAAAAATGCAATATTTTTTGAAGGTATAAAAGAAGTAGAAGGTACAAATTGGACTATTGCAGGTATGGTTGCAAGTCAATGTGGAGTTCCATTATCTAGTTATGCTGGTAATAGAATGTACGGAATAGATTTCTTTTTAAAGGGAGCAAACTGTCTCGGTGATATTCTAAAACAAAAAAAATTTTATTTGGAATATATGGGTGGAGCATCACTGGAATTTGCAGGTAAAGGTAAATTTTACAAAACACATAACTTTAATCAAGTGAATGGTAGAGAAGAACTGCATGATAAAATTGAAAATGGCTACAAAACCGGATGGGGATTATTTGATGATGCACTATTTAGTTTGGCGATAAATAGATTTAAGAAGCTTTATGAAAAGAATTCCCCCTTTGGTTTATTTTTACTAACTTTAGATACACATTCTCCAATTGGGCATCCATCAAGAGAATGTGATCAACTGGTCTACAAAGATGGTAGCAATCCTATGCTCAATGCAGTTCATTGTACAGATTTTCTTGTTACAAAATTAATTAATCAAATACAAGATTTTGATATAAATAATAATACATTGATAGTAGTACTTTCTGATCATTTAGCTATGAGAAATACTGCAACAAAATTGTTAAATTTGAATGAAAGATATAATTTATTTATTGCACTTCATCCTAGACAACAAATCAAAGGAAACATTAAAAGAAGTGCTACACAATTTGATATATCTCCAACATTACTATCTTTAATGGGATTTAATGTTCCTAAACTTGGATTTGGAAGGGATTTATTAAGAAGTCAAAAAACATTAGCCGAAAAATATCATGAAATTGATAACTTTATAAATAGTCATTCTAATTTTTATGCTTCATTATGGCAATACCCTAAGTTAGATAATGGATTGACTATTAATATGAAAGATAAAATTCTATTGTTGGGTAATAATCGTAGAATTAAATATCCAGCATTATTGGAAATTAATAAAAATGGTGAAGTAGATAAAATCAAATTATCTGCAAAGATAACTCTATATGGACCAGCATATGATTTGACAAAAGATATTTTAAAGTTATCTTTAGGTTCAGGAATTATATGGATTGATCAATGTAAAAAAATAGCTTCTTTAAATGGAGATTATAGTTTCTTTAATAATAATTATTGTATTGGTATTGGTGTCCTAGGAGGTAATTGGAAAATTGAACAAATTAAAGAGGAATCTAGACATTATTCTTTTTCGATACTAACTCAAAACTTATTTGTTAATAACATTGAAAAAAATGAGTTTGAAAAACAATTGAGTTATGTAAATAATATGGTTCAAATTGGAGATTTTCGTATTAGAAAGATAAATTTTTCAAATAATGATAATCTTAAAGGAGAGATACTAATCAAATCTACGGGAGGATATAAAAATGGTAATTCATTTGTGCAAGTAACAAACATAAAACCAAATGTTCGTGAAACTGTTAAACGTGGTATTACTTTATTTGGTGTCAGCCAAGATTCTGTTGCAATAAAGTTGTCATATATAGATTCATGTGCGGTAGGACATATTGAATATGATCTTGTTGGACTGAATGGAGGTATTGTAAATGTTATAAAAAAACTAAAAAATAATTTCGGAGCTTTTATAGTAATTGTGCATGATAGTGCATTTTGTAGAAATAAGGATTTGTTTTATCAAGCATTTAATGGGTTACCTTTAACTAAATGGAGAAGTATTGACTTTAGACAACCATATGTTGCTATTATTAATAGCAATGGGCATTTCTATGAAGAAGTAGGAGAAGTTGAAAAAAATATAGTACTTTATATAACTAACTTTGCTACAAAATACAATACTAAAAAGAAAAATGACTCAAAAAACAAAAAAATACAACGAGTTGCACATGCTGGTGGTGGGTATAACAAAGAAACATATACAAATTCAATTGAAGCACTTAATTATAATGCTGATAAATACTATCTTTTTGAGATAGATTTCTCTTTTACAAAAGATAATAAGCTAGTTTGTCTTCATGATTGGAAAGATGGATTTACAAGATCATATGGATATAAAATTAATGAACCATTATCCTTATCAGATTTTGAACAAATTAATGATAAAAATCTTAAATATACAAAATGTACCCTTGAAAATTTAATTACTTGGCTAACAAAAAATAAAAACGCAAAAATCATAACCGACATTAAAACATCAAATATCAAAGGTTTAGAATTTATTGCTAATAAATACACAAAATATTTAAATCGATTTATTCCACAAATTTATCACCAATGGGAGTATTACCAAGCAAAATTATTCGGTTACAATGAAATTATATGGACCTTGTATAGAACATCTAAAAGTAATGATCTAATAATTAGAGATGTTAATAAAATGGAACTTTACGCAGTTACTATGCCAAAAAATCGAGCAAAAACCGGACTAGGGTTAAGATTAAAAGAGAAGAATGTTAATACATACGTACATACCATTAATTTAATTGACGAAGTAGAAAAGTATAAAAAGCTTGGCATTGATGAAATTTATACTGACTGGTTACATCCAAGTGATAAATTAAAATTTGAAATAAGTTATTAATGTTTATCAATTTCTCATTTATTGCGCTTTTAAGTAAGTCTTTTATTATTATAAATATGTAGGAAATTGGTACTTGAAAATAAGAAATGTTCCTATTAACATAAAGTTTATCCCATCAACTTTTCATAATCTTAAATCATATCTTTGTCGATATAAGTATTTTTTGACAGAATTTTTTATTTATCGTAAAAATTAATAGCGTCCATATAATGAAAAAAATCCTAATAACCGGAGCTTCAGGTTTTGTGGGTCAACATATGGTCAAAGAGCTTGAGAAGAATGGTTATGAGATTTTCAGTGCTTGCTATCCGAAAAAAAATATTGAAAAAAATCAATTTTTATTTGATGTTACCGATAAAGATGCGGTTTCTGAGGTTATAAAAAAAATAAGACCAAATTTTTTAGTCCATCTTGCTGGTTTTGGTTCAATTGTTGATAGTTTTAAATATCCGGATAAATGTAAAAAAATTAATTGTCAAGGGACTAAAAATTTACTAGATGCTCTGGTAAAGTGGGCGTCGGATTGTAGAACTCTTATTATTACTTCAATTCATGTATATGGTTCGCCAAAATATTCTCCCATAGATGAAAACCACCCTTTAAGTGCAAATTCTCCTTATGCTGAATCTCGGATTGAACAAGAAGAAATTACTAAAAATTATGATTTGGATATTCAAATTGCTAGAAGTACCAACCATAGCGGACCGGGTCAAACGAGTAATTTTGTGGTGCCTGAATTTTGCTCGCAAGTTATTGATATTGAGAACAAAATTAAAAAACCGATAATTAAGGTTGGAAACATTCATACTAAAAAAGATTTTTTAGATGTTAGAGATGTCGTG
>Ga0209562_1000443_pt1 | contig 13980 bp, 18 predicted proteins | sample WorMetvacBELIZE2_FD_187399 | JGI IMG/M metagenome (GOLD analysis project Ga0209562, IMG submission 187399) | Marine gutless worms symbiont microbial communities from Max Planck institute for Marine Microbiology, Germany - Olavius vacuus BELIZE.2... | ecosystem: Host-associated > Annelida >... | reverse complement strand
CTACAACAAGTTTTTTCCACCGATGGTTCTGCCAAAACGCCAGAAATGATAAAAAAATGGAGTGATAACAAAGTGTTTTTGACTGGTATCGAAGAGCTCAAAACGGTGTTTGATTTTTTTACCGCGGAAAAAAACGAGAATTTCCAGGCCGTGGAATTTGTCGTAGATTTTTCGATCGCCAGAGGATTGGATTATTACACGGGAACCGTTTTTGAAACCCATTTGGTAGGATATGAATCCCTGGGCTCTATTTGTTCTGGTGGTCGGTACGATGATTTGGCCAGTCTTTTTACGAAAAAAAAATTACCCGGCGTGGGCATCTCGATCGGTTTTACTCGATTGCTAAGTCAGCTTTTTTCCGTTGGCATCGTACAGCCAGAAGCAAAAAATATCGCGGAAATTTTGGTAATTCCCGCGGAAGAAAAAAATACTATCGATGCTATGAAACTCGCTCAGGCATTGCGAAAACAGGATAAAAAAACAGCGGTATATCTGGAAAATAAAAAAATAGGGAAGGCTATAGAATACGCGGATAAATCAGGAATTCGGTCTGTCATTGTATACGGTGATCGAGAAATAGAAGCTGGTGTGTATGAAATAAAAAATATGAAAACGGGGGAAAAAGTACCGCAGAAACTATCAAAATAGCATTGATGTCATAAAAAATTTGACAATATTTGTATTATTAATAAATTGTAATGCGATGGTTCAATTTGTGATGTCCATGATGATGCCGTCTTCCGAAAGGAAGTGGTAGTCGTGTGGATATTCAACTGATTTGTTCTATCATCCATCCGTCCCGCTTCCGCGGGATTTTTTTAATTTTTTTGCATGTTGGTATTACCAAGCGGCTATCATAACAGGCGACTAGAACAGGATAATGTTTTATCGCACGAGGCGGCATTGAGGGAGGATTTTCGCGAATTATATATTGGGCTTTTAAATTTAATGCCAGACAAGGCGTTTTTACAGACAGAAATAGATTTTTTACAGTTTCTAAAGCACGGATCGAGCACTATCCAAGTATATCCGCAGTTTTTACATATTCCAGGCATAGTTCGAAAAGGAGAAGCAGCCGAACACGCGCAAAAATTCTATCAAAATAATGTGATGGGGTTTATTCACAAACACGGACTTGATGGATTGATAATTACTGGATTAGATCCAAGCACTTCATTATTTAAAAAACAAACATTTGACCCCGCCTTCCGAGAGTTATTAGAAATATTAGAAAAAAAAGTTACCTCGACTTTTTACTCTTGTTGGTCCGCTTATGAGGTTTTAAAAGTAAAGTATGAAATCGAAAAAGTACTTCGGAACGAAAAATTGCATGGAGTATTTTCACACAGGCCCGTAAAAACAGAAACAAACCATCCCCTAAACTTGGGGATGGATGATGAATTTTTGGCGGTACACTCACGTTTGAATGGCATCAATGCCTCGGAATTACAAAAAAACAAACTCAGGGTTTTATCGACCATCAATGGGGCTGATGAGTGGTTTTTGGCTACCGATAAATTTGCCTCTGACGTGTTTTGTCAGGGACATCCCGAATATCAAAAAAGCGCCTTATTGGGTGAATTTATTAGGGACTTAAAAAAAAGGGAAACACATCCCACTAATTATTTTTCCGCGGAAATTGCTCAGCAGGTAGATAGGATTATCGCTGGTGAGAAAGACTTAGGTCAGAAAAAAAATGAAATAGGAAGTGCTGCAGGACCTACACTTTTAAATCGCTGGCGATCTATGGAGGTTGCTTTGGCTGCCTATTTTATTGGACTTATTTACCAAACCACTAACCTCGATCGTCATCAAAAATACGAAAATCCAGATAATCCGTGGGAAAAATATGACTCTCAAAAAAGCGGGCGGGGGCGTTGAGGATTGAATCTAAAATGATATCAAAAATACAAAAACCCAAATGATCCGTAGGAAATTATTCCGAATTCCTTATCCTTCCATAGCTCCATTTGGTGTAAATAATCAATCCATGCATTGGTAGTAGTCCTACGTTAGCGATTATAACGGCTAAATCAGCATTGATAATCCCATGCGTAGTCCACAGACAAGTAGCGACAAATAGAATAACATAGGTGGGCATAGACACATCTCGAACGGCTTTTGTTTTCCACATTTGCCAAAACTGCGGGAAAAAAGCGATCAAAACAAGCAACCCCCCAAAGAAGCCAAATATTTCGTGTATCATTGATTTTGGATTATCATAAAACTATCCATTCAATTGTTCGTTTTTGAAGACTAGTCCATGATATACCCATACTTTGATTCCGATCACTCCATAGGTGGTATTGGCTTCGGCTAGGGCATAATCGATATTGGCACGCAGGGTATGTAGGGGAATGGTCCCAAAATTGACCTGCTCACTACGAGCAATATCCACACCATTGAGGCGACCCGCTACTCGGATTTTTATACCTTTTACTCCATTTTCTTTGGCTCGTTCTATCGCGGTTTTCATTACCCGACGAAACGGAAACCGTTTTTCGATCTGCTGGGCAATATTATTAGCAACGAGCTGCGCATCGGCATCTGGTTTTCGGATTTCTTGTACCGTTACTTCAAATCGGACACCGCACTGTTTTTCTACTTCTTTTTGTAATTCTTGGATAGCCTCACCACCACGACCAATAATTAGACCAGGTTTAGCCGTATGTACTACGGCAGTATTTTTGGTAGCGGTTCGTTTGATGTCTATCTTGCTTACTCCAGCGGGAGCCAATTTTTTTTGCAGAAATTTTCGTACTTTTAGGTCTTCCAAAAATTTAGTAGCAAAACCTCTTTTGGCATACCAGAGTGACCCCCAAGTACGAGTGATGCCCAGCCGAAACGAATGTGGTGATACTTTTTTCCCCATGTTTTTTAGATTTCAGAAAGTTCAATGGTAATATGAGTTGTCGGCTTTCGAAGTGGTAGCGCACGACCACGAGCCGAAGGTAAATAGCGACGATAGCTCGTACCAGGATTGGCAACGACGGTTTTTATCGCTAGATTTTCTGGATTAATACCCTTATTTTCCTTGGCATTGGCCATGGCTGATTTTAGGGTTTTGAGGAATAGTTTTGCCGATTTTTGTGGCGTGAATCGTAGTAAATCCACTGCTTCTACTGCTTTTTTGCCGCGGATAAGTCCCGCTACAATTTGAGCTTTTCGAGAAGAGAGTCGGACGCGTCGTAGATGAGCTTTCATGAAAAAAATTATTTACCAGCTTTGGCGAGCTTACCGCCATGTCCTTTAAATTTACGAGTAAAAGCAAATTCGCCAAGTTTATGACCTACCATGTTTTCATTACAAAACACCGATATGAATTCTTTTCCGTTGTACACCGCAATGGTGTGTCCTACAAATTCTGGGTAAATAGTACTCGACCGAGACCAGGTTTTGATCACCTTTCGGTCGCTATTAGCATTGGCCATCTGAACTTTTTTCATCAGTGCCAGTGAAACAAATGGTGGTTTTTTAGAGGATCGTCCCATGAAATGATTTTAATTTTTAGGTGTGAATTTTGAATTACGAGTAAATTAATTTTCTCGCGGAAAATTTATTTTTTATTAGCTCGATGACGAGATTTGAGGATAAATCGGCTGGTAGCCTTCTTTTTATTACGGGTTTTTACACCCAGTGCACAAGCGCCCCATGGCGTTTTTGGATGTTTCATCCCAATCGGATTTCGAGCTTCCCCTCCTCCATGTGGATGATCTACCGGATTCATCACTTTTCCGCGAACAATGGGTCGTCGTCCCATTTTTCGCACTCGACCAGCTTTTCCAATCCGTTCCAAAGAATGCTCATCGTTGGAAACGGCTCCAATCGTGGCAAAATTATTTTTATTTACCAACCGAATTTCTCCCGACGGCATGGCGACTTGTGCCATATCTCCATCGAGCGATATCAATTTGGCCGATTGCCCGGCACTGCGAACTGTTTGCCCTCCTTTTAGCGGAGTAATTTCTAGGTTAAAAATTGAAAATCCTACGGGAATTTTTGTGAGTGGTAGGCGCATGCCATCTTTTGGTTTCCCCTCGGTATTGGTAATAATTTCATCTCCCACCTTAGCTCCTTTGTGTGCCAGGTGATAGCGTTTGTCGCCGTCAGCAAAACATACTAATGCAATATAGGCGGTCCTATTGGGATCGTATTCTAGGGCAATAATTTTTCCGGGTACGCCAATTTTTTCTCGACCGTTAAAATCAACGATTCGATATTGTGGTCTGGTACCACCTCCTCGATGACGAATGGTGATCGTACCTCGGGATCGTCCATCAATTTTTTTTCCGCGCTTCAAAAGTGATCGAACTCGTGGTGCGTTTCTTGTCAGACCAGACTCATCCACGTAGCTGATATTTCTCTGACCCTTTGTTACCGGCTTTATAATCTTTATTGGCATTATTTGAAGTCGTTAAAATTAAGATTCGTTCCTTTTGTGAGGGTCACAATTGCTTTTCGATAACCCGGGGATCTTCGGATTGGGTTGCCACGCAATCCTCTTTTCATTTTTCCGCAAACATTGATCACGTTTATTTTTTCCGGTTCTACACCATAAAAATTTTTTACCGCTCGAGCAATTTCGGGTTTTTTGGCATCATGATGTACTCGGAAAAAATATTTATCACCCGCATGTACCGATTTCTCGGTTTGGATTGGTTCGATCAGGACATCTGTGATAAACATTAATTTTGGGAAGATAAAAAAGTCGTTTCGGCCTTGGCGATAGCATCCCCCACGAAAGCGATTTGATCGGCCGAAAGAATATCGCATGGATTGAGATAATTGGCCAGCAAAACACGGGTACCAGGAATATTTCGGATAGATTTCTCGAACCCTTCTTGGTGTTCGGAGATGATGAACAAATATTTTTTTCCCGCTGGTAATTTTTGCAACATGTCGACCATCGGCGCGGTTTTTGGTTCTTTGATTTTTGGATTTTCTAGGGCAAACATGGCGTCTATTCGAGAGCTCAAGGCTGAAAAAAGTGCGCGACGACGCTGTTTTTTTGGCATTTCCCGGCGAAAATTTACTGTGTTTTTTGGGCCAAAGATAGCCGAACCATGTCGTAGAAGTCCTGCGGAACGGGAACCTCGACGAGCATTTCCTGTTCCTTTTTGACGAAACATTTTTTTCGTGGAATATTTACTTTCTAGTCGGGCTGGCGTATGGGCAATGGGACGGCGGGCATTTGCCAATTGCATGACCACGGCTTGGTGTATTAAGTCTTTATTTATCGGAGCCCCAAACATCGTATCCGATATTTCTACTTGTCCTTTTTTGGTTCCGCTTGCAGTATATAAATCGATTTTCATTATTCTTGCTCGATTAAAAGAAGATACCCATTTTTTGCTCCTGGGACACCACCGCGAACGGCAATTAATTTTTGTTCTGAATCTACTTTTACTACTTCTACCTTTCGAATCGTAACCGTTTCATTTCCCATGTGTCCTGGGAATTTTCGGCCTTTCAAAATTTGTCCTGGTTTGGCACACATTCCCACAGAACCAGGCTCTCGATGATGATGCGACCCATGCGTTTCGGGTCCACGACTAAAATTATGTCTTTTTATCACTCCGGCAAAACCTCTACCTTTTGAAGTCCCTTGTACGCTGATAGTCATTCCTTCTGTCATTTGATCGACACTCCACGCATCTCCTGTTTTGACAGATTGGCCATCTGAAAGAGAAATTTCGCGGATAAATTTGTATTTCTTATTCATGTTTTTTCCGTATTTTTTCCGATCAAAGCTTCCGAGTACGGCGGCATTATATCCATCTTTTTCCGCGGATTTTACCTGTAACACAAAAGCATCAGGCGCTTCTAAGAGTGTTACCGGAACAAATCTGTTTTCGGAAACGATTCGAGTCATGCCGATTTTTTTTGCGAGAATTCCTTTCATGATTTTTGGGCGGATCTGGTTTTTTTAGATTTTTTCGGGAGAGGACGTACAGTCGGTCACCATCGGAAAAAACTCAAGCGTGATCAACGGGTTAAAAAAATAAAAATTAAGCAGTTATCATTTTGATCTCTACATCCACTCCCGTGGGAAGAGAAAGATTTTGTAGTGATTCTACAGTTTTTGGGGTTGGCTCTTTGATATCTATCAAGCGCTTGTGGGTCCGAATTTCGTATTGATCCCGAGCGTCTTTATTGATAAAGAAAGATCGATTCACTGTGTACTTTTTGATACGAGTAGGGATAGGAACCGGCCCGCAGACTACAGATCCGTTTCGTTCTGCTGTATCGACGATAATACGAGCAGCTTCATCGATGACGGTGTAGTCAAAAGATTTTACTAAGATACGAATCTTATGACTGGTTTCCGTTTTCTGAGTTTTTTTCGTTTTCTGAGCCATTCCGTTTGATTACAAAAGAGCCTGGGCAGGATAGAGATGAAAAGTGAGCTGTCAAATATTTTTCTACGGGGATTTGTACAAAGCTAAATGACTAGGACAATAATTTATCATTTCTCATAATCCAATAATTTCCCAATCGTCACCAGTCATTCATCATTTCATAACTCCCATCCGTCATCTTAAATCTAAAGAAGAAAAAATAGTGGATTCAAAATTCAAAATTATAATTGGTCTGATGCGAATAGTAGTTGGTCTTTCTGGTGGTGTGGATAGTGCGGTTTCTGCACTATTTTTAAAACATCAAGGACACGAAGTAATTGGTGTTTTTATGAAAAATTGGGAAGAAAAAAATCCGCAGAATATCTGTGATGCTGAAAAAGAGGCTGCCGAAGCGAGACTGATAGCAGAAAAATTACAAATCCCCTTTTATACCGTGAATTTTTCCGATCAATATCAAAAAAAAGTTTTTACGCGCTTTTTATGCGAACACAAAAAGTTTCGTACTCCAAGTCCTGATATTTTGTGTAATCAATTTATAAAATTTGATGCTTTTTTGAAATACGCGGAAAAATTGGGCGCGGAAAAAATTGCCACCGGACATTACGCAAAAATTTGCACGGATAAGATACACCCGATTTTTAAATTGGAAATTCCTGCGGATAAAACCAAAGACCAAACCTATTTTTTGTATGCGCTGACACAATTGCAGCTTTCTAAAACCATTTTTCCACTAGCAGATTTGACCAAGTCGGAAGTACGAGATATTGCGAAAAAAAACGATTTTTCTAATGCGTATAAAAAAGATTCCACGGGTATTTGTTTCATTGGTGAGCGAAATTATCGGCTTTTTTTGCAGCAATTTTTGCCAAAAAATCCAGGAGAAGTAATTACCACTGAGGAAAAAAAGGTGGGAACTCATGATGGACTGAGCTTTTATACCCTGGGCCAAAGACGAGACCTGCACATCGGCGGGATAAAAAACGCCAAAGAATCCCCTTGGTATGTGATACAAAAAATCGCGGAAAAAAATCAGCTAGTAGTGTCGCAAGATCGAGATGATCCGCTGCTGTATTCGGATGAAATTTTTTCTACCGATTTTCATTGGATTTGTGGGAATCCGACGAAAAAGTCTCAACCAGTCTTGCTTCGACTTCGGCATTTGCAGGAGCTTTTCTGCGGAAATATAACAGTTGAAACCGCGGAAAAAAGCTTCGACGGACGGGTGCGGATAATATTTGAAGTGCCCCAAAGAGCTGTAACCCTTGGACAATCAGTGGTGGTGTATGATGAAGCAGGAACGACGTGTTTGGGAGGTGGAACAATTGATGGGAAATAAAAAAATCGCGAACCATTTTAGCTCACGATTTTTTTGATATTTACTGATAAATCAGACTAACTGGACGCAGCGCCAGAACCTTGCTGCCCTACGCCAATAAAGGTGTTTACCACGGCAAAAGAGATCAAGATGATCAATATACCAACGGCCGCATAAATAAGAATATTCTTTCCTTTCTCGGTTTTTTGGTCTTCACCAGCGGCAGTGATGTATAAAAATCCACCATAAATCACCATAATGGTCGCCACCAGTCCCAAAAAGAGAAGGAAGAAGTTTACGAATGTCTGAACACCACCACGAAGGCTTCCACCCCAACCCGCACCAGAAAAATTATCACTGGTACTATTTACCCAGCTACCAGAATTATTTTGGGCTAGTGCTGGATCGACGGCAAGGAGTCCAGCAGTGAGTAATGCCATAGAAGGGATAAGAAATTTTTTCATTTGTAAAAACTTTATAAAAATAAGTCGTTCCTAATTTTACCACTATTGAAAAAACAAAAGCAAACAAAAAAAAAGAAAAATAAAAAAAATGAAATTATTCCGACAATTTATTCGTTTGAAATAATCTGCGATGCCGATTTTATAGCCTCTGGAGAGGTTCCAAAAGAAACACCTGCCAAAGCATATAATTCGGACAGTGGCTTTTGGTATCCGGTTTCTAAAAATTTTTTATAGGATGCGATAGTGCTCGTTGGTGATTTTTTGTAATTTTCCCATAGTCCAATGGCGCCCATTTCAGCGATGGCATATTCGATATAATAAAATGGTACATCAAAAATATGGGGTTGTGATTGCCAGCGGAAATTTTTTGCATTTTCAAAACCAGAGAAATCCACCACATCACTTCCGAAGCGGTCGTACAGTGAAGACCAGAAAATTTTCCGCTCTTTTGTGCTATGGTTTGGATTGGCATAAATCCAGTGCTGAAAAGCGTCTACCTGGGCAATCCAGGGAAGAATAAAAATCGTATCTTCTAGGCGATTTCTCTTAGCACGAGCCAGATCTTCTGCATTGGGATAAAAAGAGGACCAAAAAGCCTCCATGCTGATAAATTCCATGCCCATAGAGGCTAATTCTGCCGCTTCAATCGGAACCGACTGAAGCATGGAGGGGTTAATTTTATGCGCCAAAAAAGCATGGATGGCGTGTCCTCCCTCATGTACCATGGTAGCCAAATCTCGCTGTCCTCCGGCGGAATTCATAAAAATAAAAGGAACACCACTTTTTCGCAGGGGATAATTAAATCCTCCCGGATTTTTATGCGGTCTGGAATCCAGGTCCAAAAAACCGCGGTTTTTTTGCTCTCGAAGAGCTGCACCAAAAGATTTTTCGAGTGCCGAAAATCCACCAATCGTTTTTTCAATCAAATCATCAGTTTTGGTAAAAGGCTTTAGTGGCGGTCGACCGAGCGAATCAACGGACAAATCCCATGGGCGAAGAGCGGGGAGATTCATATTTTTCTTTCGTTCTCGATGCATTGCTCGCAGTAGGGGAACAAAGTGTGTTTCGATTGCCTTATGCATCGCCAAAACATCCTCGATCGAATATTCTCGACCCTTGGCATAATGCATATAATCGCGGAAATTTTCAAAACCCGCATTGAGGGCAATTTGATGTCGCAGGCGAATGAGTTTGGTAAGTAGGTCGTCTAATTTTTTGGTTTCCAATTGACGACGTTCAAACATTAATTGATAAATTTTTTCCCGATGCGATCGATCGGTGTTTTCGAGCTCTTGAGATGCCTGTGGCATAGTGAGTGCTTTTCCCCGGTAGGAGATAGTCATTGCACCCGTGATGCGACCAAATTCACTGGACAGTTTTTCTTCTTCGGTTTGGAGGGGAATATTTTTTTCGCGAAAAATTTTTACCGATCGATCCATTTTTTGGAGTATTGGCCGATATTGGGATGGCATCTGAGAAAAAATTTCCGACCCAACCATTTTTTTTTCTAGCTGATGACTGACCTTTTGAAGGGGGGGCAAAAGATGTTCTAAAAAAAAGAAATACGATTTTTCTCGCGATTTTTCGTTGTTTTTGCAAACCATTTTTATATATCGCCAGGCGAAGTCCTCATCGAGCTCAGCATCGAGTTCCGACCAATCGGAAATAAATTTTTCCCCATCGGGTACTGTCTGGAGTGGATAATTTTTGAGTTTTTCAAAAAAAGGCTCCAAATCTTCCCAAGCGGAAAAGGAAAAATTTTTTGGTAAAAAAGACATGGCTACAAAAGTAGGAAAATTTCGGAAAAATGCAATACGAGGGGGTAGAGCTAGATATTGGATGATAGCTAACCGCTGTTTATCTGATTTAGAATTTATAATTTAGAATTTATTATAACCCCCCATAATCTCTCAAGGGCTTATCCTGTACTGCCAAAACCACCGCGAGATTTTTTTTCATTTTCTGCATGATCGCTTTCTTCGAAATCCGCTCGAATCGTGGAAACAAAAAGACCCTGTGCCACTCGATCCCCTCTTTGGATAGTAATTTTTTGATCTAATAAATTGTAAACCTGGATATGAATTTCGTCTTCTGGGCCATTGTAATCCGCATCAATCAGACCCACAGAATGCGGAAAAATCAATCCAGTTTTCCGAAAGGTTGAACTGCGGGGCAGGATTAGAAGAGCTGTTTTTGGGGGACAGTGAACTACTACATTTCCAGGAATCATCCCGAGCGTATGTGGTGGGACTTCGGTGTTTTCTCGAGCGAGTAGATCAAAGCCAAAACTCTCCTCAGTTTCGTATTTTGGTAGTGGTAAACTAGTATCAATTCGGGAAATGAGTACTTTCTTGTCCATGGATTGTAATTTTAAGTTTAAAAAAACGCTAAAAAACTATACTTTTAAGACGCAAGAGGCAAGGGAAATAAATATTAGACCATGGACTATTAGCAGTTAGCAGTTAGCAACTAGTCTTAATTGTGACCCTAGTCACAGCATAATCATGGAAGTTTTCTCGCGGATTTTTTTATCACTATTTTGTAGATTCGTAGATGGCAGGTGGGCGTTATCAGCCATTTGTTATCAATTACCAGTTGTCATCGCGAGACTAATCGCCTATTGATTTTTTTATTCTAGTGCTTATAAATGAAACAACGTGGGTGTGTTGCAGAGCGGTCAAATGCAGCAGACTGTAAATCTGCCGGCTTAGCCTTCGGGGGTTCGAATCCCTCCGCACCCACCATAAAAAGTATCCTATATAAAACACGCCACCCCGACAGATAAAAATTTTTGCAAAAAATTTATTGAATTGATTTATAATTTTAAGATTTTACTTACTGTGGCGTTACTGCCATATGGAGGGGTCGCATAGTGGCCTAGTGCGCACGCTTGGAAAGCGTGTATCCTTCACGGGATCGGGGGTTCGAATCCCCCTCCCTCCGCCAGAGAAGTTGAAAGTTTGTAAGGTTTATAGAGCTGAAAGGGAATTTTGTGGTGTAAAAAATTATGAGTGAACCAAAAACCGCGCTTTTTGGTGAGCGAATATCTTATTTGAGGGAGGGGGGCATATGGGGAAACCGTAGGTTTCCATCCGTATATCAAAACCCCCTTCCTCCGCCAGAAACTCAAAGGCTTTCGTTCCCATTTGCTTGGGCAAATAGCATAATGCTTAGTTGCTACCAGGCAGCCATCGTACGACTTCTGTAGTCGCTTTGCTGTCCGGTTTATTTTTTAGGAATTTCCTTGGGGACCTTTCTCGTTATAGCGTAGCCTCCAGGATACTTATATGCCTTGGTTTTTTCATCATATTGAGCACTGCCGAAATCTATCGAATCGATCTTGTCTCCCATTTCATCAAACCATACGATTTCCCGCATGTCGTCCATTTTTGCTATGTGAGGTAAAAATAATCCATTATCTGGGCTTGGGTGGGTTACGATTGCACCATTGACCACGCCAAATAAAACAGATAGGTTTCTTCCTATCCTACCTTCCATGCTTTTGACTTCAGGATCTTCTTTCATCCGGTATACGTTTTTCCGCGGAAAAATTCCCGAAGAGCCGAAAACTTCATAATTATTTCTTCCTTGGTGAGGATAATATCTGTTGGTGTCTTCTCGGGAAGGCATTGCGTTTTCGGACAAATACATATGCCACATTTTTCGCTCACGGTGATCATGGTGTCTAAAACGGGCATGTATGGAAAAGACAGCAATAGCTTTTTTTTGGTATAAACAGAAATAATTATTTCCCACGCTTTTTTTCTATCGATATACCGACCAGTTCCGTTTAATGGATCAATGCCTATAAATACTTCTCCTGTGGTGGAAAATTTGAAAAGCTCTTTGGGAGTGTCTTCTTCTGCCCTTACCACCAATTGTACAAGTGGTTTTTTTAGTAAATTCTCCAGTTGATTGATCAATTTCCCATAATTCTTTTGTAGTGAAATTAAGAAAGAAAAGTTTATCGTCCGTCTCATCGTAAAGGAGATTTGTGTAGCTATTTTGCGTGATCTTATTTCGCAAATCGTACATGTCGTCTTTATCAAATTCGATAAAGGTACTTTGGAACGACCCCATTATAAAAAAAATTTTTCGACTTGGGAAGCTTTAGCTTCCCAAGTACCAAAAAACAAAAAATCAAAAGAAACCAAAAACCAAAGATTCAAATACCAAATACCTTAAGAGGAAATTCGGAAGGAAACACCGACCCCGCCGTCCGAGCGAGGAGCATCGGTGCTCGAAGAGTCGAGGTCGAGGTCATAGCCGTCGACGCCGACACCGAGCGGGTCGCCATCGGTGCCCCGAGTATTTAGTCGCATAAAATCTTGACGCATAAGCTCTTCTTTTCCTGAGATGTATCGAAGTGCCATCGCAAGAATCATATCTGCTTCAATGCCGTATTCTGCTCCGAGAATGTCTGCTTGATGCCTGAGTTGATCTTTATAGTTTTTGCTCTTTGACCCTTTTAGACAAGCTGATGTCCACACAGCAAGAGCACTGTCCCATACTTTGCTTTTAACATCCTCGGGCACATAATTAGAAAGCCACAAAGGTTTTAGGCTACTGTCTGCGTTAGCAGCTTTTCGCATGATTTCTTGCATTACTGCGATAGTAAATGGGTTTTCTTGTCCATCTACCATCACTTTTGCAGGAAGTTGCATAACGAGCGAACCATTCTCTCCTTCGGTTTGATCTTTTACTTTTTCTATTCTTAAAAGTGTTTCCTGAGAAAGTTCATTTGGAAACAGTCCGTTTAGCCTGGCGATCTCATCTGCTGGGATTTCTACCTTCACTCCTTTCAATCTTTTTAGAGTTTCGTTCATAGCTTCTACACTCAGATATCTCCCCTCTGTGAGCTCATCAAGAGTAGCACGAATTTTATCTGCACCCTCTGTAGTTTCAGCGGCAGTCTCTGTTGCACCAGCAATATCTTCACGTACGGCATTTGTTACTTTCAAAACACCGTTTGAAGCTTCTTCAAGATGGGTAATAAGTTCACGAACACCTTCCTTCATCTCGTCAGCGGTTTTTTCTGAAAAACCTTCCTCCGTTTTAAATCCAAGCTCTGTGAGACGGCTCACAATTGTATTGCTATCAGCGTCCTGCTGGAGCAGTTCAGAAAGATTTGAAACAAGCTCTTTACGGTGAGCATTCCGTTCGTCGTAGCGAGCTCTGTTATCCTCAGTATTGAGTTGCTCTGCACGAGTTTCGTAGGTAGAAGGTTTCATAGTTGAAAGTTTAAAAATTATAATTTGGTAGATAATGATACATGAATATGTTTCTCATGTCAAGCACAAATTAAGAATTTATTTTAAAAAGTCAAGTTTTTTTGAAAAATACTTATTTATGGGCTTCTGAATTGTCTTCACAATGTTTTTTTACAAAATTCAACCACGATTCATACCAGTACCAAGTTTTCTCTACTAATACACCATACCCCTTGCTTTTTTCTTTTGCATTTTCCGTCTTCCATAGTTGGGTGTATTGGTGCTGCCCAAATTTTTTATAACCAAGCTTTTGCATTTCCTTCCAAATATGAGTAGGCAGAAATTTAGGCTTTTCTCGGTCTTTTATAGCCAATACTCTTTATTAAGCCCCTTTGCGATCTCTGAATTTGGGTCTACAAATTCAATTACTCTATCGGCTTGTCCTTTGCGGTTTACTGTTTTTTTCAAAAGTAAAACTCGATACGAAAAGCGACTATCGTTAAAATCATTCTCTGGCAAATCTTTATGATAGATTCTAAGAGCAATTGCAACAGAGGTTAGAATAACCTTTGTAAAAATGACCTATAAACAAATCGGTTACGGAGATATAGTGAGAATAGAAACCTATATTA
>Ga0209562_1000442_pt1 | contig 14026 bp, 14 predicted proteins | sample WorMetvacBELIZE2_FD_187399 | JGI IMG/M metagenome (GOLD analysis project Ga0209562, IMG submission 187399) | Marine gutless worms symbiont microbial communities from Max Planck institute for Marine Microbiology, Germany - Olavius vacuus BELIZE.2... | ecosystem: Host-associated > Annelida >... | reverse complement strand
GGGCGAAGGCGCCAAGCCCAAGACACCGCTGGTGGTGGAGGTCGATAAGGATAATGAGAAGAAGGACATCGACGCTCTGGATATTGAAATTCCAGTGCTAACGCCGCGTGTTTATCGGGAATACAAGGGTCTTGCCGACTTGGATTCAGGTGCAATGAACTTTAAGGCAGTGGCCTATCAGCACTTCTCTGAGGAAGAGCAGCGCGAGATTGTGTTCAAGGACATTACAACGGGCGAGGTTACCCACACCACGATTTTTGATATCGCCGGGGCGGCGGATTACCGCAGCGTAATCGGGTATTTTGCGCAGACCATTATGAAAGAGCTGCGCCTGGTCAGTGGGTACGATGTGCTGTACGGGAAGGTGAAGGGCTTTGTTCAGGATGACCTGTTTGGTCAGTCCGTTGAAATCGAATCGGCGAATACCTTGCGTAATTTGTCGGAATTGGCGGCGACCAAGACGGTGATCGAGACCTTCAAGAAGGCGATCAACGATCTGACCGTGCGCGACAAGGGCGATGCGGAAATTCGGGACACAATCAAACTGAGACAGACGCGGCCCTTTGTGGTGAAGGATCAAGGTTATTTGATTCCAAAAAAGAGCGTGTTCAATCGCGTGATTGGCGATAGCCATTTCGAGCTGCAATTCGCCGGCTTTCTGGATGAATGCGCCGATGTGGCGTCCTTCGCCAAAAACTACCTGGCGGTACATTTCAGGCTGGATTATGTGAACGCCGATGGCGACATCTCCAACTACTATCCGGACTTTCTGGTCAAGTTGACGAATGGCGGTGTGGTTGTAGTGGAAACCAAGGGACAGAAAGACCTGGATGTGCCTTGCAAGACCAAACGCCTTCGCCAATGGTGTGAGGATGTGAACACCACTCAGTTGGATGTTGAGTACGATTTTGTGTATGTCGATGAGGAAGGGTTCAAGAAGTATGCGCCAAAAACCTTTGCCTCACTGCTTGCCGCCTTTCGCAAGTACAAGGACTGAGATGAGAACGGAGGTGTTTGTATTGCTTGGACGAGAAGAGTTCGTACCCGAGGGTTGCTCAGTGGCTCCACATGCGAGATTCGGAATGTTTCGTGAGTCGGAGTGGTGGAGGCGGCGGGAGTCGAACCCGCGTCTGCCCGGTCGCCGCTGCGCAGTCTACATGCTTAGCATCTTCTTTGATCTTGCCGCGCGCTTACCGAAGCGCAGGTGGCGAGCGGCGAAAGTTCCTGAATTTCGCCAACGGCAGCGGAACAATGCCGCTGGCTAGTCTGCCTGGTTGACCCCCGGCGCAAGGCGGCAAACAACCCTGCGTGAAGGGCCGCCTTTAGTTAGGCGGCTAGTGCGTACTCTTCGTCTGCAACTATTTTAGGTGTCGTAGGTGTTTTACGAGCTCCGCGACAGGCTCGGCATGCATACACAGGTTTGATTCCAGGCATCGAAGCCATTACGCCCCCGATCCGGTTTTTTCCGTGAGCCGGGCATGATGCGCCCTTTGGCGCAAATTGCAAGTTAATTGCGCGCCATTGCAATCGCACGCGTTGCGATCGCCGGGATTGCGCGTCTGGTCAGCAAGGCTCGCCGTTGATCTCCAGCCGGTAGTCGATGGCGATGGTAGGCGAGAGGTGTTTGTACACGGTGCAGTATTTTTCGCTCGCCAGCTCCAGCGCGCGCCTGGCTTTGTCAGCGTCGATTTCGCCCCGCAGTTTGTAGGTGAGCCGGATGTGGGTGATTACCTTGGGGGTCTGGTTTTCGTCGCGCTGCATATTGATTTCGGTTTCCAAACTGTCGATGCGTTGGCGTTGCTTTTCGATAATCAGCCGCAGGTCGATGGAGGTGCAGGAAGCCAGCGCACAGGGCAGAAGTTCGGTGGGGCGCATGCCCAGGGCGTCGCCGGAGAGTTCCGGGGTGGCGGTTATCGTCAGGCTCGCGCCGGCGTGGTTGGCGGCCGTGAATACATAGGGGCTGGTTTCCTTAAGGCTGAGCGACATGGGTTTTCCTCTCCTGTTTGCGATTGTCTGTGCGCTTTTCAAGCTGCGGAAGGTTGATCAGTTCGGCCTTCCAGGGACCGGGCGTTTCGTGTACATGGCGTGCGAGTATACGCTCAAACGCGCGGCGGCTGAGGTTGCGCGCCCCCATGGAAGCCAGCAGCGGGGATTGCATCTGGCAATCGATCAGCACATAGCCGAGCGCCTCAAGCAATCCGGCGCAGGCCAGCAGCGCCACCTTGCCGGCGTTAGGTCTGGTGGAAAAAACCGATTCACCAAAAAAGACTCTTCCCAGCGCCATGCCGTACAACCCGCCCACCAGCTTGTCGTGCAGCCAGACTTCGACCGAGTGGACATAACCAAACTGGTGCATGCGGCCATAGGCTTCTGCTATCTCTCCGGTTATCCAGCTTCCTTTTTCGCGCTTGCTTGCGCAGGCGTGAATCACTTTGGGGAAGCAGTGGTCGCTGGTCACCCGCCAGGGATGGCGGCGCAGTTCCTTGTGCAGGGTTTTGCCGCATCGGATGCGCCCCGGCGCCAGCGCCATGCGCGGGTTGGTGGTCCACCAGAGCATGGGCATGCGCGGCAGCGGGCAGGGAAAAATGCCGCGAACATAGGCCGCGAGCAACCTTGTGGTGGTGAGTTCGCCGCCATAGCACAACAGTCCGTTTTCCTGCGCCTCGTCACTTGCTGGAAACCAGCCTTCCGGCCTGTCGTCAAGGTTTGCCAGGTTCATGTTGATTAGTATGGTGGATATTGCGCCGAAAAACCAAGCACTGCTTGACCGGGAGCTCACAAAACTTCAAGCTACTCGTTTTTCAGGATTACAGGTGCAGAACCAGGCAATCATTCTCGCGGCGGGCAAGGGTACGCGCATGCACTCCGAGCGCGCCAAGGTGCTCCACAACATCAGCGGCAAGCCAATGATCGACTGGCAGCTGGAGCGGCTGGCCGAATGCGGTGTAGCCCGCGCCAACCTGGTGGTGGGTTACAGGGCGGAAGAAGTCCGCGCCCGCGCCCGGGATTGCGCCTGGGTGCACCCGATAAGCCAGACCGAACAGCTCGGCACCGGCCACGCCACGCGTCTGGGGCTGGAAGGGCTCGCCGAGAATGGGCCAGTGGTGGTGCTTGCCGGCGACATTCCTTTTATTTCGAGCGACCTGCTCAAGCGCGTGTTTGAGCAGGCGGCGCGCAACCGACTGGCGCTGGTCACCACCAGGCTGTCCGATCCCACCGGTTATGGGCGGGTGGTGCGCGATGCAAGCGGCCACCGGGTGGCGGCGATTGTCGAAGAGGCCGACGCCGACGAAGCGACCAAAGCAATCGACGAGGTTTATTGCGGCATTCTCGCCGCCACGCCGAAAAGGCTGAAGGGCTGGTTGGCGGGTTTGAACAACAACAACGCCCAGGGCGAGTACTACCTGCCGGAGATAGTTCCCGCCGCGATCGCCGACGGGATTGAGGTGGTGTGCGTGGAAGCGCGGGACAGGCTGGAAGTGGAAGGGGTCAACTCCCTGACGCAACTGGTGGAGCTTGAGCGCGAACGCAGCTTCAAACTGGCGCGGGAACTGCTTGCGCGCGGGGTGTATGTCGCCGATCCGGTGCGGCTGGATATTCGCGGCGAACTCACCTGCGGTCGGGATGTGCGGCTGGATCCGAATGTCATCATCAACGGCAGGGTGGAGTTGGCCGATGGAGTGGAAATCGGCGCGGGTTGCGTGCTCGAGGATTGCGCCATAGGTACAGGAAGCCGCATTGAGCCGATGAGCCATATTGCCGGCGCACGCATCGGCAAGGGGTGCGCTGTGGGGCCTTTCGCGCGCCTGCGTAGCGACGCCGATTTGCTCGACTCCAGCAAGGTGGGGAATTTTGTGGAAGTGAAAAACACCCGCCTGGGCGAGGGCAGCAAGGCCAACCACCTGGCCTATCTGGGCGACGCTGAGACGGGCAGGGGGGTGAACATAGGCGCAGGAACCATCACCTGTAACTACGATGGCGTGGCCAAGCACCGGACCAGCGTTGGCGACGGTGTGTTTATCGGCTCCAACGCGGCGCTGGTGGCGCCGGTGCGTATTGGCGACGGCGCTTTGATTGGCGCGGGATCGGTGATTACCAGGGATGTGTCGGCGGGAGACCTGGGACTTGGTCGCGCCAGGCAGATCAACAAGAAGAGAGATAGTGAATGAGCTCTGCCCCGGCTTTGGTCTATTGATTCAGGTTTTTTTTCGTAGCGCCTGAATATCATTGATTGATGCGCGATGGCGCCCTGCCGTTCGTTTTTATCTCAACCCACCGCTTCCGCTTTTTTTGCTTTCTTTGTTTTGTTTGCTTTCTCAGCTTTCCCGCTTGCGGAGAGAGCATCCGAGTATTGCAGCCACGCATTCGGATAGGGGTCGGTAGTACCAGTTAACGGCAAAGGTGGCAACGGAGCATCCGAGTATTGCAGCCACGCATTCGGATAGGGTCTGAGTTGCAGCTTGTCCAGGAACCTCCGAGCCTGTTGCAGGTTGTCCTTTGCCGCTTCGCTCAGGCCCTCGCCTAATGTAAAACTTTCCCCCGCGACGCCAAGTACGAAACAGGGTGGCGGGGTGATGCCGATATTGACGGCCACCTGCAGCAGCGCCGGCGGCGGCAGGGCATGAGTGGTGTGGGCGAGCGCTGGATCGGGCGCCACCGGATAAAAAGAGAAAGGAGCGGGGATATTGGTAGCCGCGTCGATGCATAGCGCAAGTTCGCGGTTTTTCAGCTCCAGCGCGTGTTCCAGCTGCAACTGGTAATCGACAATCAGCTTGACCCCGTATCCCCATTGGATGGTTTTGGCCAGTAGTGGGCCGAGCGCATCGTCTCCGCGCGCCGGATTACCCAGCGCGAACACGAGCAGGTTTTTTTTGTGTTTCAGTGTTGTTTGCACCGGCTTAGGCAGTTGCCCGAAGCATCCAGTGCTTCGACCACCAGCGGCATTTTCCCCAGCGCGTGGGTGGCGCACGACAGGCAGGGATCATAGGCGCGAATGGCGACCTCAATGTGATTGAGCAATCCTTCGGTGACTTCGCGGCCGTCGAAATACTCGGCGGCCACGGCGCGCACGGATTCGTTCATCACCTGGTTGTTGTGGGTGGTGGATACAATCAGGTTGCACCTGGTTATCAGGTCGTCCTCGCCGATTTCGTATTCGTGGATGAGCGTACCACGCGGCGCTTCGATCATGCCGATTCCTATGCGGACGCCGTCCGCTCCCGGCTCGCTTGCGTGTACGGCGCCTTCGACCACCTGGTCTTCGTTGAGCAATGCGCCGATCATCTCGAGCGAATGCAGCATTTCGATCATCCGCGCCCAGTGGGTGGCGAGCGCACCGTGCTGGGTTTTGCCGTCGCCGTGCGCAAGAAAGCGCTGGCGTGCGGCCTCGGCGAGGGGGGTGGGGATGAAATCGCAGTTCTGCACCCGCGCCAGTGGGCCGACCCGGTACCAGCCCTCGGCGCGGCCGTATTCGGCCAGGTAGGGGAATTTCATGTAGCTCCAGGATTTGATCTCCTCGTGGATCAGCTCCGGGTAGTTTTTGTAGTCCGCCTGGTCGATCAACAGTTCACCCGCTTCGTTTCGGCAACGCAGGTTGCCGTGGTAGAGGTCCATGGCGCCGTCGGGCGCGATCAGGCTCATGGTTTTGGCGGGCACATTGGCGAAGTTGTCATAGAGCCGGTTGCTGGTGTGTAATTTTTCGATCAGCTCCAGCGCGCCAGTCGCCCAGGTGATACGCTCGTCGTACTGGTTTTGCAGGGCTTCCCTGTCCTCTCTGCTTATCGCCTTGTTCATGCCGCCGGGAATCGCGCCCGTACCATGGACTTTTTTCCCCGCCGTGGCAAGAATGGCGTCCTGCCCGTACTTGCGCAACATGACGCCTTGTTTGGCGATATCGGGATATTCGGCGATGACGCCGACGATATTGCGCCGCGCCGCTTCCGAGTCGAAACCCAGCAGCAGGTCGGGGGTGGAGAGGTGATAGAAGTGCAACGCGTGGGACTGGAGAATTTGCCCGTAGTGCATCAGGCGGCGGTTCTTCTCCGCGGTCGGCGGCAGGGTCTGCCCCAGCGCCATGTCCAACGCCTTGGCGGCGGCCAGGTGGTGCGAGACGGGGCAGATGCCGCACAGCCGTTGCACCATCACCGGCGCTTCCCAGTAGGGGCGGCCCTCAATGAACTTCTCAAAGCCCCGGAACTCGACTATGTGCAGGCGCGCCTGTTGCACGCGGTTGTGCGCATCCAACAGCAGGCTAACCTTGCCGTGTCCTTCGACCCTGGTCAGCGGGTCGATTGCGATGCGGCGCAGCCCTTGCGGATTATTGGCGGTTTCCAGGTTCATGGCTAATCGAAACGAATCAGGGTGGAGGGGGGCGTCGGGGTGTGGCCGTTGATAAGCTGCAACACCACATTCCAGATGATATCGGCCGAGGGCGGACAGCCGGGGATGGAATAATCCACCCGCACTACCTCGTGTATGGGGTGCACCTGCTCAAGCAGCAGCGGCAGTTCGACATCGTCCGGTATCTGCTCGTTTTTCGCCCTGCCTTTCACATACACGGCGTCAAGACACTCGCGCAGGGCGAAATGATTGCGTTGCGCGGGCAGGCCGCCGGAAATGGCGCAGGCGCCCAGGGCGATGAGAATGGTGGCGTTCTTGCGGAAGTCGCGCAGCACTTCGACATTTTCCGCATTACACACCCCGCCTTCGATAATGCCGATATCGCAGGGATGGCATTCCTTGATATCGGTGATTGGCGAGCGGTCGAATTCGACATATTCGAGCAGGGTGAGGAAGCGTTCGTCGATATCCAGAAAGGAGGTATGGCAGCCAAAACAACCGGCAAGCGAGGTGGTGGCGATGCGCACCTTGCGGCGCCTCGCGTCCGCCTCCGGGAGCAGTTCTCCGGTCAGCAGCGGATCAATTTGGCGCGGCATGTTATTCCCTGTGTTCGGTGGCTGGAATGCGTGAAGTGGGCCTGGCCATTTCACCCGGCGCTTCGACACGGCTTTTTGGGGTGATTTGGTCAAACACCCGTTCGCCAATGGGTGTGGCGAAACCCTGGCGTTTGTGCAAGATCACCCCAACCGGGCAGATGTTGGCGGCCAGGTCGCGTTTGTCGATATCCGAATCCTTTAGCAATCCGGAAGGGCTGTTGACCGCAAGAATTTTCTCGCGCCCGCGCCCGCTTATGGCGAAAACGTCCTTGCCGTCCTTCTCGCGGCTGGCGCGCACACAGAGCTCGCAGTAGATGCAGCGGTTGAAGTCAAGCAGCAGTTCAGGGTGCGAAGCGTCCACCCGCCTTTGCGGATAGAAATGCGCATGCCGCCCCGAGAGCATCTGGTGCTCGTAGGCTAGCGCCTGAAGTTCACAGCCGCCGCTTTTTTCGCACGAGGGGCAGAAGTGGTTGCCCTCAACGAACAGCAATTCAAGCAACTGGCGGCGCAGCTTGGTGAGCTCGTTGCTCCTGCTGGTGACTTCCAGACCGTCCGTTGCGGGCATGGTGCAGGAGGCGGTCAATCTGCCGCCTATGGAGACGGTGCAGAGCTTGCAACTGCCGTGGGGCTTGAGTTCCGGGTGGGCGCAGAGCGAGGGAATGTACACCCCGGCGCGGCGTGCAGCCTGGAGGATGGTGTCGCCGGGTCGCCAGGCGATTTCGCGTCCGTCTAGGTTGAAGCTGCGCTCCGGGCTGGGCCGGGTTTCGCCGTTGCTTGTTTGTGTCTGGTTCATGGCGTCAATTACTCAAGTGAGCGGCCGGGTCGTCCCTGTGGCTGAAATCGCGCGCGCTGGCGAGCGCGTCGTCGAGGTTGAACGCCGGAATGAAATCGCGTGAGGCGAGGCGCAGGTTGTAGGCGACGCCGAACTTCTTGGTGGTTTCGAGGATCGGCAGCGCCGCGCCCACTCCCAGGCCGCAATGACTGGCGCGCAACAGCCGCGCCACCGATTTGATGCTCTCCAGGTCGTATTTGCTGCCCCGGCCCTCGGCTATCTTGTCCGCCAGGCGCGCGAGCAGGCTGGTGCCGACGCGGCAGGGAGTGCAGAAGCCGCAGGATTCGTGGGCGAAGAAGTGGATGAAATTGCGCGCCACCTGGATGATGTCGCGGTGGGTGTTGAAGATCATGATGGCGCCGGTCGAGGGCGCGTCTTCAAAGGCCATCCGGCGCTGAAACTCGTTCGGGGTTACGCAGAAACCGGCCGCGCCGCCCACCCACACCGCGCCGGGATTGTCGGCGCCGCAGTCGTCGAGCACTTGCGACAGGGGTGTGCCGAAGGGATATTCGTACACCCCGGCGCGCGCGCAATCGCCGGAAACGGAAACCAGCTTGGTCCCGCTCGATTGGGAGGTTCCCCGCGCGGCATAGACGTCGGCGCCCTGTGCGATCAGCAGCGGCACATTGGCGAAGGTCTCGACATTGTTGACCACGGTCGGCTGGCCGAGGTAGCCGTGATGCACAGGCAGGGGTGGGCGAATCCTCGGTATGCCGCGCCTCCCTTCAAGCGATTCGAGCAGGGCGGTTTCCTCGCCGCAAACATAGGCGCCGGCGCCTGAATGGATGGTGATGTCAAAGCTGGTGTCGCTTCCCAGGATATTTTCGCCAAGCAGACCTTCGGTGCGTCTTTGCTCCAGCAGCGCTTCAAGTCCGGGGCGAAGAAACTCGTACTCGCCGCGCAGATAGATTATGCCGCGACTCGCGCCTATCGCCCTGGCGCACAGGGTCATGCCGGCGAACACCAGCTCGGCGTGCCCGGCGAGTAGCGCCCGGTCCTTGAAAGTGCCCGGCTCGCCTTCGTCGGCGTTGCATACCACATAGCGGGTTTGCTTGCCCGGACTGTTCGGGTTAAGCGGCGCCTCGGCGCAGGCCCGCCATTTGCGCCCGGTGGGGAAACCCGCGCCGCCGCGCCCGCGCAGGCCGGAGGCGTGCACTTCGGCGAGCAATGCCTCTGCGTCCATCGTCAGGCCGCGCGTGAGCGCCTCTCCGGCAAATTGACTGTCGGTTTGCAGCAGGCTGTCACGGCGGTGGATGTTGTCATCAACCCGAAACCATTCCTCCGGCCAGCTCTCGAGCGGTGTTTCGGATTTGATCAGTTGCGCCATGCGCTGGATGCGGTCACTGTCGAGCCCGGTCAGGGTGCGCCCGTTCACCAGCGCGGCGGGTCCCTGATCACCCATGCCTATGCAGGAGGTAAGTCCGACAAAGGCCAACCCGCCGGCGTCGCTGCGCGGTTTGATTTGCAGCTGTTCGCAGAGTTGATGCATCAGCGCGCGGCTGCCCTGCAGTTGCTCAATGATGTTGTCGGAAAAAAGCACCTGGTAGCGACCAAGGTCGCGGTCGTGCAGAAAGCCATAGAAATTGATTACGCCGCGCACCTGGGCCTGGGAAATACCGAGGGTATCGGCTATCCGCTGCACCGCATCCGGCGAGATCCAGCCGAACTCGCGCGACAGGGCGATGAGGATCTGCAACAGCGAATGAGGCTGCCTGCCCCGGTGGGCGAATTGTGTTTCGAGCGCGCGCGTCAGCGCTCCTGTATCCGGCATTCGATCTTGAAAAACGGTTGAATAAAGGACTTTACCAAATGGGTGCTGGCGGGTAGGTGTTTTTTCCCCGAGCGCCGTTTGCGGCGCAGGCATAATCCTTGCATGCCGTATGTCGCCAACCCTCTCGCCAGAGTAACGCCCGCGAGTGAGCGGCTGTGGGAGGTAGACTGGCTGCGCGGCGTTGCCATAGTGCTGGTGGTCTACTACCACCTGATGTTTGATCTGCAACATTTCCGCCTGCTGGATATCGCCTGGGAACACCGGATCTGGAACATTCAGGCCAAGGCGATCAAATCCATGTTTCTCTTTCTCGCTGGCGTGGGATTACAATTGAGCGTGACTGCTGCGCGCTCGCGCGAAAGCGCGCAGACGCAGTTGTTCTGGCGTTACGCGAAACGCGGCGGCGCGATCTTCGCCATTGCCATGCTGATTACCCTGGCGACCAGCATCGCCTTGCCGCGCGGCACCATCCACTTTGGCATACTGCACGCCATAGGCGCGAGCCTGATTATCACCTACCCGCTGCTGCGCTTTGGGTATTGGCTGTTGCCGGCCGGGTTGGCGCTGATAGCCCTGGCGTTTGTGTTGGTCGATTACCGGATGGATGGCTACTGGTTGCTGTGGTTGGGCGTGTTGCCGCACGAATACTGGACGGTTGACTATGCTCCGCTCATTCCCAACCTCGGCGTAGTTTTTCTCGGTGTCTGCGCGGCGCGCTGGGCCTGGTCGGGCAATGTGCGTCGTCTGGCGTTGCGAACCCAACCCGGCTATCGGGTCAACGCCCTGCTGTGCCTGCTGGGTCGCCATACCCTGGCGATCTACCTGCTGCACCAGCCGTTGCTCTTTGGCTTTTTCTATTTGCTCGACCTGCTCACAATAGTGCAACTCTACGCCTGATGCCCATGCACCCACTGGTAACCCCCGCCCGACTCCACGAACTGTTGCAATCATCCAGGCCGCCGCTGGTCTTCGACTGTTCCTGGCACATGCCGAGCGAGCGGCGCGACGCCCAGGCTGAATTCCTCGCTGCGCATATTCCAGGCGCGCAGTTTTTTGATTTCGACGGCGCCATCAGCGATCGGGCTTCCAGCCTGCCGCATATGCTGCCGGATGACGCGCTTTTTACCAGCGAAGCGCGCAGGCTCGGCCTTGGGAGCGATTCGCGGGTGGCTTGCTACGACAGCCTGGGAATCTTCACCGCGCCGCGCGGCTGGTGGATGTTGCGCGCCATGGGGTGCGAGCAAGTACAGGTGCTGGACGGAGGTCTTCCTGCCTGGCGGAAGCAGGGCCTGCCGCTTGCGCAAGGCGAGCCGGATGCGAGGGGGGAGGGCGATTTTACCGCCAGGTTACAACCAGGCTGGGCGGCTACAAGTCAAAGCGTACAGGCGACAATTGAGGATCCTAACACCTGCATTCTTGACGCGCGCAGCGGCGAGCGTTTTCGCGGTGAAGTCAAGGAACCGCGCCCGCAATTGCGTAGCGGCCATATTCCGGGTTCGCGCAACCTGCACTACCAGGCGCTGTTGCGCCGTGGCCGCTATAAAAGCGGGGAGGAACTCGAAAAGCTGTTTGCCCGTTATGCAGCGCCGGAGCAAAAGATCATCACCACTTGCGGCTCGGGTGTGACCGCCTGTATTCTCGCCCTCGGCGCCATGCTTGCGGGGTATCAGCCGCCGGCAGTCTACGATGGCTCCTGGAGCGAATGGGGTGACCGGGAAAGCAGCTTGCCGGTGGCTAAAGGCGCGGGATGAATCCCGCCGCGCGCGCCGTTTGGCGCGGCGGGCAGGTTTGGGCGATTGACGGGGAAGCGGCCTCTGGATTAAGTGGATCAGCCGAGGTTTTGCGCAGCGTAATCCCAGTTGACCAGGTTCCAGAAGGCTTCAAGATATTTCGGGCGCGCGTTGCGGTAGTCGATGTAATAGGCGTGCTCCCATACATCGCAGGTCAGGAGCGCTTTCACACTCGGCTCGGTCAGGGGTGTGCCGGCGTTGGAGGTGCTCATCAGCTCCAGCTTGCCTTCCGCGTTTTGTGTCAGCCAGGCCCAGCCGGAGCCGAAGGTGGTGACTGCGGTTTTGGTGAAGGCTTCCTTGAAGGCGTCGAAAGAGCCGAAGTCGCGCTGGATCAGCTCGGCCAGTTTGCCGCCTGGCTCGCCGCCTCCGTTGGGCGAAAGCGAATGCCAGTAAAAGGTGTGGTTCCACACCTGCGCGGCGTTGTTGAAAATGCCACCGGTGCTGTTTTTCACTATGTGTTCGAGTTCAGCTCCGGCCAGTTCGGTGCCCTCAACGAGGTTGTTGAGGTTGGTGACATAGGTCTGATGGTGTTTGCCGTGGTGGAACTCGAGGGTTTCCGCCGAGATGTGCGGCGCAAGCGCGTCTTTGGCGTAGGGGAGATCGGGAAGGGTAAAACTCATTGCTTGGCTCCTTGCTGTAACTGGTTGTTTACATACGAATTGAGCACGGATGATACCCAAGCCCCGGGACGGGTAAAGCCATGTTTTTTTCAAGCCTTCCCAAACTCGGCTAGCATTGTTCAACTCCCAGTCAGTAATCAGGATTTCCATGGCGGACGACACTCCCATCTACTCACCCTCTCGCTCCAGGCGAAGCGGCTCGGCGCCCGGGGGAAGGCTGACCACCCTGTTGTTCGTGTTGATTCTGCTCCTGGCCGGGGGCATTGTTTGGTTGTATCTGCAGATGCAACAACAGCAGGTGCTGGCGGAAGCGCGCCTGCTGACCATGGAGCAGAACTATTCGCTAATCAAGGAGGCGCTGAAACTCACCGATGAGAATTTCAGCGATGTTGAGAACCAACGCAAGGAACGTATCAATCAACTTGACGTAAGGATTGACAAGGTTGACGACGAAATTCGCAAACTCTGGGGCATCGCCAATGACCGCAACAGGAAGGCCATAGCCGAACTTGAAGATGATTTGGGAAAGGCCAACAAACGTGTGCGCACGCTTGTCGATACGCTGAAAAGCGATCAGGAAGTTGTCGGCAAGGTTGCCGAGCAGATGGAGGCCATTCAGACGGCGATCAATCAACTGGAGCAGGATATACCCAAGCTGGTTGACGCGCAGAAGGCGCTGGGAAAGAAGGTGACCAAGCTGGAGGACGGGTCCAGCGTTCAAGTGCTTGAGAGCCTGGACAGCCGCATCGCCTCACTCGAAAACCAGCGCGGATCAAACAATTCCCGCCTTGGCGCCCTGCAGCAGGATATCAACCTGTTGCGAGGTCGCATGCTGGCGCTCGAGAATAGCCTGCAATTACCAACCAGATCCGCCACGCCCTGATCGGTTCTTTCAGTTTTCCCCGGCGGAAGCCCCGAAACAGAGCGATTATTGAAAGTCCGGCATGGCCTTGCTTATGGCTGAACGACAACTGAGCACGGCGGCGAACATGCCCAGCAGCATGGGGCCGAACAGGAGGAAGAGCAGCTCCCACCAGGCTGGAACCTGTAGCTGGAAGGTGATGCCGTAACCGCTCAGGAGGTTATCGACAATCCCACCGGCGCGTACCAGCACAAACACCACCAGAGTAAAAGCTGTTACACCGCCCAGCAATCCGATCATCGCTCCGAAATAGATATAGGGGCGGCTGACAAAACCATCGGTCGCGCCTATGTACTTGATCACCCGAATCTCGTTGGCGCTGCGCGATACCAGCGCGTTGACATTGCCGGCTATGAGCACAAACAGCCCCACCAGCAGCAGTTGCAGAACCACCGAGGTGAAGAGGTTCATCAGGTCAAAAAAGTTGCCCAGAGTGTGCGCCCATTTCTGATCGAAACTTGCGCTCGTCACCCCCGGCGCGGCGGCAAGGTCGGTAATAAGCTTGTCCAGCAGGCGCTCGTCCTGGCCAATGGGTTCGACCAGAATGACATCCGGCAGCGGGTTGTCGCCCAGCGCCTCGACCAATTCCGTCAGGCCGCTTTCTTCGGCGAATTCGGCCAGGCCTTCCTCGGCTTTAATCAGACGATAGGATTGCACCGAATCGTTGTTGTTGATAACGGCGAGTAACGTCTTGTGATCGCGCTGGCTGAGATTCTTTTCCAGATAGACTTGCACTTGCAGGTCATATTCCCAGTTGCCCGCCAGCTGTTGCAGGTTGCGCGCGATGATCAGCAGGGAAGTGGGAAAGGCCATGGCTATGCCGACCACCAGTACGGTGAAGAGCACCATCATGCGGTTGACCCACAGCAGTTGCAGGCTGCGTTTGAAGTTGCGCTGCTCCAGCCGCACGCGCGCGGCGGTTTCGCGCTTGTGGCCGGGACGCAGAATCAACGACTTTCGCTGGTTGTTCACACCAGGCGCCCTTCCTGCAACTGCACCACCCGCGCGTCCGGATAGCTTGCGACCAGGCGCATGTCGTGGGTGGCGATGATTACGGTTGTGCCGGCAAGATAGAATTCGCGGAAGAATTCCATAACCCGGCGCGACAGGGCTTCGTCGAGATTACCGGTTGGTTCGTCGGCAATGAGTATCGCCG
>Ga0209562_1000441_pt1 | contig 14036 bp, 14 predicted proteins | sample WorMetvacBELIZE2_FD_187399 | JGI IMG/M metagenome (GOLD analysis project Ga0209562, IMG submission 187399) | Marine gutless worms symbiont microbial communities from Max Planck institute for Marine Microbiology, Germany - Olavius vacuus BELIZE.2... | ecosystem: Host-associated > Annelida >... | reverse complement strand
CTGGAAAATAGCAAATTCAAGTCGAAGCTTTTTAAGGCTTTTTTGTCTAAGACATTTGGAACATTTAACATAACCTCTCGCAGTTTGAGAATTTCCAAAAGAACCACAAAAAACACACTTTTTACCGTTCAATAAATTGACATGGCAACTAAATACATTCATCCGGTAAGTAACCATAACCCTCATGTTAGATCGTTTGGTTACGATTTTATCTAATTACCAAAATTTTTTTTTATACTTATGTAAATAATTCCTAGCTAATGTCAAATCTTGTGTGTTTATCCTCATTATCTATTATCTCCTATTTCAAAAACAAAATTTTACTCATTTAGTCCTAGAATTAGTAAACATTTATAGCTATGACAGAGTCCTTGAAGGAGGGCTTTGATATGAGGTTTTAAAGATTCTGGGATGACTTTCGCAGCAACATTTCTCAGAACTGACTTCATGTTGCGGGCATTGGCGCGTTCACCAACGAAATCCAAATACGCTTCTACACCGTCTATTACAACAGATCGCGTATCATTGGAACCATTTGGTTTAAGTTCTGCAAATGCTTTCGTCATAATTGAAATAAATTCTTCATACTCAATCACATTCTCAGTATTTCTCCACCAATGAGGGAATCTCTTAGTAGGGTTCAGCGACGGATCTGTCCCATGCACTGGCTTGTTTTCATTATTCGAACGAAGCCACATTAACTCTGAAATAACCTTCGATTTGCCGGCATAACTCATACACATCTCGAATTGTAGCTCTCCAATCGCAAAGGCAGGGAACTCTTTTGAAAGTATGTATTTCCAAGACGCCTTCCACTGTTGTGTTCTACATATTGCGTAAATCAAACTCGGCACATAATATCGCATGTGTTGTGATACACGCATTTCGCTGAGATCAGAATCAACAGCATATTTCTCAAGAAGTGGATATTGAGTTCTCCCTATAAGCATTTGACTCTTTGGTGTGAACCCTAAAGCCCTACCACAACACGCAACCATAGCTGCATCGTTATCGAGCTCAACAATGCAAGCTTCAACAGCCGAGGGAACGTAAAACTCATCATCGCCAGCGAGCGCAACAAATTCCGTCTGAATAAAATTTAAAGACTCCAACAGTCGCTGATACATACCTATAGGCTGATGAAAGTATTGAATATGAAGCCCCAAACCGTCCAAAGTCTTTGACTTGATTGGCCTTGCACTGCCGTCAAGAACAATTAATCGCGGCCCTTTGTCAGACCAATAATTGATTAACCGCAACGTAAATTCTTGACGATTATATGTAGGCACCACAAGAGTGAGCCGACCTAAATCAGTTTCCGCGGACATTTAACAATAATTTCTTAGTAGATTACCGCAACCTCTTCAAGTATCCATCTGGCGCAACACTGATTAGCAATTTGTGGTCAATTTGTTTGTCGATTTCGAACTCAGGATGGGTTTTGAGGTATTCCCATACCGCTGTTTTTGGGCTATCGCCCGGCCCTCAGGGGCGGTCGGGGAACATGTCGGAGGGCATGTCTTCGATAACCGTATCAAATACAACGCAATAACTGCCAACCGAGGTTAGCGGCGCATAGGCTTCTAATTCGGCTAATACATGCTCATGTGTATGGTTGGAGTCAAGCAGAATAAGAATGCGCCTATAGTCCTTTGCGACATCTTTCACTTGGGCAATGATTTCTGGTGCAATGCTGGATCCCTGAATCATCTGGATCCAAGGGCGCATCGGATGCCGCTCAATAGCTTCGCGGTTATGGGCACGGATGTCGATATCCAAACCAAGCACCTTACGCTGCGTTTTGCCTGGATCAAGCACGCCGCCAGACTCTACGGCCTCAGCCAAATCCAGCAAAGCGAGCATGGATGCGTAACAAATCAGCGAACCACCATGAGCAATGCCACATTCAATGATCATATCCGGTTTGATTTTCCAGATCAATTCCTGCATAGCCCATGCATCTGTAGGCAACTGAATAGCCGGCCGCCCCATCCATGTAAAATTGTATGACCATTTATGTTGCGCAGTATCTCTTAGCCAAATTTGTGACAGGGTTTGAAGCATCTTATCCTTGGATAAACCATCAATGTTACTTTCTACTTCAAGGAAAAACTTTTCAACTTCATTCATTCTTTTTTACCTTAAGCAAGAATCAGTTATAAGCCGCTATATAGGACAATTTTAAAGCAATATTTATCGTCAGGGCTAGGTTGATTTTCTTCTCCTACTTGCCATGTGATTTCATCATGGCTGCTATTCTTTAATAAGGGATGCCGCACCCAACCAGACCAACCAATTTGTCGATTCATCATTATTGCTGCTACATTATCGGTTAGCACATAACCATAGAGGCATTGGATTTTCGCCTCGGAAAATAACCACCTGGCTAAAGCTTTATGCGCATAAACAAATATTTTTGGATTAAGTGTTTTTTCACCTCTGATGGCATTGTCAAGCACACCATTATTGACGGTTAGGCTCTTAAATCCCAAGTGCCCAATTAATAAATCGTTTTCATAAATTAAAAAAAGCATTTGACCAGGCGTTCGAAACACAATATTTTCTAGCCAGTTTTTCGTTCGTTCAATTGTGGCATGAAATTGTGATAAAAACATTGCCATATTATGATTACGCCAATCCGTCAATTTCAACAATATGTCTGGCTGGTCAAGATGATTGATAGTCAGTGGTCGCATTTCTCCCACGTAATTGTTATTGTCGTCGGTAATCTTTAAGTCTAATTGCGCGTACCCATTAACAATATCATCAAGGTATGGTTGGATTTGATTATTCATTTGCATTGAGATTCATATCAGATGCTTGAGAAAATAGGTGGGATTACGCAAGATCGTCTATTTGCAAAACCGTGCCACGTGCGACAGCTTTATTCATTTTGCGACCGATAATGCTTTGAACCCCAGCAGGCGCTATGCCAATTCCTGGACGCTTAAACTCAACGTTCGCTTCAGTGAGTACATCCCCTGGGTTCAAGTCTATCTTTGATACTACGCTTCGTCGCATCTTTGGAATCTGATCTTTTTCTTCTTCACAGAGGATACGCCCAGTTCCACCTACTGCCTCATGAACTCTATGACATGCCTGCACCATAGCCCGCATTTCCTCAGGTTCCGTTGCCATCTGGTTATCCATACCAATACGCGAACCATCCAATGTGAAGTGTTTTTCGATCAAGCATGCGCCCAGAGCAACTGACGCCGCAGGGATCTCCACTCCTTGGCTATGATCAGAGTAACCGATAGGAAGCTGCGGGAATTCACTCCTTAACCCAACGATATTTTGTAGCCGGATGATGTCTGGCGTCGCAGGATACACTGATGTACAGTGCAAAATAACCAATTGTTCATTACCCGTGTTTTGAATCGTCTTCACCGCGACAATGATCTCATCCAGTGTGCCCATTCCGGTGGAAAGCACTAACGGCACATCTAATTGCCCAAGCAGTTTCAGGTAAGGGAGATTGTTAAGTTCCATTGAGGCAATCTTTACATAAGGGGCACCACACTCTTCGACAAGATACTTCGCCTCCCCAATGGAGTAAGGTGTAGATGCAAAGTCAATTTTTTTTTCGGTTGCGTACTTGGATAGTTCTTTTAACTGTGCTTCATTAAGTGAAAATTTTGTGACAACACGTTTAGCAATCTGGTTTTCTTTGTAGTAACTTTCACAATAAAGCGTATCAGCACTCCATGATTGAAATTTAATACAATCACATCCCACTGCCTTGGCTTGATCAATCATATCTTTAGCGATTGCCATATCGCCAAAATGGCTTGTGTTGAGTTCTGCCACAATGTAGGGCTTCAAGTAATCACCTACACGGCGACCGTTTCGTAACTTAATATATGACATTCGAGTTTCCTATTGATCAATCGGTTCTATGACCATCTCACGCAAGAATAATTCGCGAGCCAGAAAGGGCTCCTGGTCTTCCAGTGGTCGCCGGACAAGCCTCCGGTCAATTGAACTTCGAGCTTGACCAATTTCGATATAGCCTTGGTCCACTCTTCCCATGATTTCGCATAACACAGGCCCTTCGGTGGCGAACATCGCGTTCAAACCATCATCAAGTTCATCTATGCTGGCTATACGCAGATAATTCAATTCAAAACAATCAGCCACTTTGGCAAAATCAGGGCAGCTCACCCCATTTCCCGGGTCAGTGCCAATTGTACGTTTGCGGAATAAATCACGTTGGCGGCGTCGAATAATGGAGTATACATCGTTATTGATAACGATGATTTTGATGGGTAACTGTTGGTATCGAATACTTTCCAATTCCTGGAGGTTCATCATAATTGAACCATCCCCAATGACAGCTAGCACCAGGTTAGCTGTTGCGTACTGGGCACCAATCGCCGCAGGCAAAGCAAAGCCCATGGAACCCTGGGATACCGGATGAATACAGTTTACCCCATTGGCAAATCGTATGTTGGAGGGCAGAATCACTTCAACTAAGCCTGAATCAGTCACTAAAGTTGATGGTGTGGGTAAAATGTCACTCAACCGATTAGCCAACTGATAGAGATCAACCACATCCCTGGAGCGGAAATCTGGTTCGACATTCCTGAAAACCTGCTTCCAATGTCGGCATTGCTCTAGCCAAGCCGTTTTGATGCTTCCGCTCTCATGCTGGTTAATTTTGTCTAAAAAATCCGCAAGGTCACTTTGGATAAATTGGTCAATACGGATCGAATCCTTACTATGCTCGACAGGGTCGATATCCACAACGACAGTTCGCGCCGCACGCGCAAATTTACAAAAATCAGGGCCTGTCGCGAGTGGGGTTAATCTGGAACCCAATACCAGCACAAAATCGGCGTTCGCTACAGCAAAGTTACCCGCTCGAGAGCAGCCCATAGCCCCTATAGAACCAATCGATAGCGCCTTTGAAGCACCATAGGTATCCGGTGCTGACGCAGTGAAAGCCAGAGGCAACTGCCAACGTTCAATAAATTCCTTGAGCCTCTCCTCAGCACCAGCCGAACGCACACCACGTCCGATAAGCACAACCGGCCTTTTGGCAGTACGTAAAGTATCCATGACTTGAGTAACCTCATCATTCGAGGGCACCTCAAGATCGCCAGGTAATGCGTCAGGCAGGCGGGTAATCTGATCTGGCTCAATCAAGGCGCTTTGTAAATCCAGTGGAATATCCAGCCAAACAGGACCTTTTCTCCCAGACATCGCTTCATGTAAGGCAATGTCCATCGCCTCTACAATCTCATCCGGTTTGGTGATCATGCGGGCAAATTTGGTTATAGGGTCAACCAGAGCAACAATATCGGCTTCCTGCTGGCCAAATGTACGCAACGGAATCCCGGTATAGCGACTGGTTTCACGCAAAATGTTTTGTCCAGAGATAAATAGACAAGGCACCCCATCTTGCCAAGCCGTCAGCACACCCGTCAGCGTATTCGTAGCCGCACATCCAGTAGAAACCAAACAAGCACCCAGTCCATTGCTCTGCTCAGCATAACTCACGGTCGCAAAGGCGCAGGATTGTTCATGATGTAAAGAAACTGCGCATAGTTCCGTGTGTTTGGCAAGTGCATCGCTCAGGAACAGTGCACCACGGCCTGTAACCTGAAATACATGCTTTACACCTACTTGAGATAAGCGTTGCATGATGTAATCTGCTACCCGCATCATTGTGAATAACCTGTTAAGCCTTGGGTTTGAATTTATCCAGAATATCTGGGACTGCTACCACGAACTCTGCACTACACGCAGGCTCTCCATCAACGAAACTTTCAGCAGCGCCCATAGCAATTCCTCGTTTGAATGATTTCAGTGTAGCCTCAATACGCAAAATATCTCCGGGAACAATTTTTCTTTTAAATCTGATGTTGTTGATCGAAACGAAATTGGTCTTCATCCCAACATACTCCTCTTTACACAGGAAGATGAGAATAAATGTCTGGACAAGGCTCTCGATTTGAATAAAACCAGGAACATTTGGCTCATCATCAAAATGACCCGGAAAAAACCACTCATTGTAAGTAAAACATTTAATACCTGTCGCACGCTCGCCAGGAACGAGGTCAATAATCTTATCGACTAGTAGCACCGGATAACGGTTTCGCTGGTGTCGGATAATCCCGTTAATATCAAGTGAACCGGATGTAACTTCTGTCATCACAAGATCACTCCACTGTTACGGAATATTTCGCCAATATGGTCTTTCCAACCTCAAAGCTTGAAAACTCGATAATGTCATCAATATCAAGTTCCACCTCAAAGGCCTCTTCCAGTGCAGCCATCAATGCCATGTGGCCAACGCTGTCCCAAGCGGCAATATCCTGATATTTCAGATTGGGTAAATCCGCTTCATCAACCATGAAGGTATCTTTAAAGGTACTGATGTATTTGGTTAGATTGCTCATGCTTGTTTCCTCTCAAGGCTATAAACCTATTGATTTGAAATGATACGGGATAAGGTACCGACCAAATCATATCCATCCCATATCACACCGATGTCTAGTGCCTTACCAACGGGCACGACTCTATCTATTCCTGTTAAACCGGATGCAACCACCCGGTCAACAATTTTTTGTGCATCCACACCAAAGCAGGTTACGGTTTGATAGCGCTCCCCAACGATCAATTCCAAACAGGCCAGGTCGTTGTCTGTCGTTTCGACGAAAAAACCATGCTGCCCTCGGTAGTCTTCAATATCTTCCGGTACATTTTCCAAACCAACCCGGTAGATCAAGTTGGCTTGTTCTAAATTGGATAAGCTGCCATCCAGCCTAATCGCAGTACGGCAAAGATGCGTATATTTGTCTATGGCATGAATCGGTGGCGGCAGCAGTTTGGAGTGAAGATGGTTTTCCATTGACTGCCAAAACCGGGTTTTGGCGGCTGCAACCGCTTTATCATTGCCTTGCCACATGATGAGATGAGGTGATGAACATGCATCCTGATCCAGTAAAAACACATCGTTATAAAAACCGGAGATCAGAGCATCTAGCGTCTGAGCATTGGCTGAAAGAATAGCATCGGCACCCATGATACAGATTGAGTAACGATCAGCAAAACAGATATCGACACATCGAGGGGATGTTTTCATCGAACGCAAATGCGCAATTGTCGCATCGCCCCCCCATAACACGCGCGCGTGACAAACGGCGGACAGTGCCACTGTAATCGCATTCTCGCGCGGATAATGGACAATCCGCGTCATGGCGGCAATTCGGGAATGTTCAGGTTGCTGGAGAATTTCTGCCATTTCCCCGCAAATGATAGCTGCCTGTGGATGATTCGCACCCGGGATACGCACGATATTTGCGTTGCCTGCAAGTAAGCCAAAGGCAAAGGAAAAAGCGAAATTGACTGGCACATTGGCAGGCGCAATGTGCAAAACCAAGCCACGACCAACTCGCCGGTGAATCGCATCAAAATTTCTTGAGAGTTGCGCCAAATTAGCATTGCGGCACCAATAGGCAAATCCGGCAATATCCGGATAGCTACGTACTGCAGGATTGTTTAGCAGCCGCTTTGAGAGTATTGCAAGAAAATTGACGGCTTCTTTGGAATAAGGGGACAAAGGCCGACAAAGAATGTCCGCCAATTGCCCACCGACAAGAACTTCAACTGGTAGATTAGGTACGTGTTTCATGCGTATCGCTGCACCCTCTCACTTCTGCCTTTGCTAGCCTTCCATGTACATGAAAGTATTTTCCCAGTCGTCCGCAAAGACAATCGTCCTCACCAATAATGACACCAACATCCTCAGTCAGTAGCGCATGCCCCGGGTAGCTGCGAGGAAGCATGGAAAGCACTTCAAGGATACCTTCTTCACCTTGCTCAGCAATCCCAAAATCCTTCGCTGTACGCACAATGACATCGGCATAGACAGGAGTATGTAGGTGACCAGCCTCGCACTCCATAAACAACGATCCGGTTTGTTCGACCATGCCATAATAGTTAACAACTTTTTTGATGCATGCTACTGCATTCAGCGCCTCCCTAAAAGCATTGTTGTCCACGGCGTGATCTTGCAGTTTTTTCCAGCCCCCTCCATGTAAAAGGACACCTTGATCAAGAAGCAGCCGCAATTTTTGTTCTTGCAAGGGCAACACAAAATATTGCCAAACCATAAAGGTAAAACCAAATATGAACACGGGGCCATCGGGGTGTTCCGCTAGAAAAGCCTCTATAGCCTGGATGTCAAGGTTCATAGATTCGTCAAGTGCATAGGTTACATTTTGACCAAACATTGAAAACCCAAGGATTCCTGCACCGCGAGCGGAAAAAGCCGAACGATCTTTCAGGACGCTGGATGAGTCGATGATTAGCATGGGCAGCCGTTTCTTGCCCAAGAGATGCCGCATCAGCTGTGAGAGAACTTTGGTCTGTAAAGATGCCGTTTCTCGATCCAGAAATATTTTGGAAACCTGCTGGCCGGTGGTGCCGGAGGAGGTCATGGTTTTAAAAATATTTTCGCGTGCTATGCTGAGCAAATCAAATTCTTTGAAAAGACGAACAGGTATAAACGGGATATCTTCAAGCCGTTGGATACTCTGTGTGTTAACACCGAGCGAATCCAGAATCCGTCGATATTCAGGGCATTGTGATACATGCCAGCTTGTTAACTGAGCCAGGGCTTGCGAAAGTGCGGCTGCTTTTTGCTTCGCATGGAACCCATAAGGCTCGTACCCAAGCCAGTCAGTAAATTCAGGGGTATTCATGCAAGCTTAACACCCAACTGTGGTTTTAGTTCTGCATATTGAGTTTTGCCAGACTCGTTGCGCGGCAACGCCTGAATGCCATAAACAACCACCCCAGGTAGCGCCACTTGCAGATGGTCGACAATCAGTTTTTTAATCCAGGTTGCTTGAGATTCATTCGAATCGGGTAAATAAATTTCGAGACAATCGTCCTGACCTGTACAGGCAACAGTATAACCTGCATCGAAAAGAAATTTTTCAACATCAAGGAGATTGATACGATACCCAAAGAGTTTGATAAAGCGCTTTAACCTGCCCTCAATGTAGTAATCGCCATCCTTGTCCCGCTTGGCTACATCTCCGGTACGCAAAATTCCACCTCTTTCATCACCCCTAGCCAGATCTTCATAACTATATGCGTAGCCCATAAAGACATTAGAGCCCTGATACACTAATTCGCCTACCATATCCGCCTCTTCAATCACCCGTCCTTTTTCGTCCTCAAGCCAAAGCTTGCCCCCAGGAATGGCGATGCCAATACTACCAGCCTTATTAATAGACTTTTCCGGTGGTAGATAAGACATTCGAGCCGTTGCTTCAGATTGTCCATACATCGTAAAGAAGCGTATGCCACGATTTTTGCAATGAGTGGCATACTCTTTGGTTAACTCCGGTTCCATACGACCACCAGCCTGGGTCAATGAGCGAAGGCTGGGCAAGTCCATTCTTGTAAAACGCAATTTTTTAAGCATTTCATAATGGTAAGGCACACCACCAAAGCTGGTAGCTTTAACATCACGTAGGAAATTCCAAAATTCACGGTCAAAAAAAGTCTTTTTTGTGACAGCGATTGTTGCACCAACCAAAACATGACTATGGATTATTGACAAGCCATAGGTATAACTTGGTGGCAATGTTGTAATAGGTAACTCATCCAAATCCAAACCGAGATACTCGACAATGGATTGTGCGTTTGAAAGCAAATTTTCATGAGAAAGTCGAACAAATTTTGGACTGCCCGTACTACCTGATGTGGCCAACAATAATGCCAGGAAGTCATGAATCTTTATTTCAGGTCCATGAAGGTCAAGCAAACAATACCCCGCAAAACGTTCCAAGTACTCAGAGGTGTTTATATCTTCTTTCCGAGACTCAGGAAGCCAAACATATTTCGGCTTGTAGGAAGTGATAAGATATTGAAGTCGCGCTGAAGATATGTTGGCTCCAAGCATCAAGGGTACCGCGTCTGCAACCAATAAAGCCAAATATCCGGTAAGCCCGCCTATATCATTATCTGTTAGGCAGAAAACCAGTTTTCGATATGTTTCGGCAAAGCTCCTCTTAGACCCTAGCTGGGATATTTCAGAATAACGATATTGCTCACCCTGTGCATCCCGAAAAAGAACATTTGACTCGTGTCTCGTTAAATAATTAGTAAGATTAGCCTGTTTTTTATTCATTCTCAATAATCACGAAATATTTTAGATTCTCAATGTGACTACTAATCCCTTGAAGACAATGGCTTTCTGATAACTCCTACAACTCGCTCAATATCTTTAAGGGACATATCGTGGTAGCTCGGTAAATTGATGGAGCGACCAGGAATAGACCACGCATTTATATTTGATTGAACTGACTCAAACATATCTAAGCTTGACAAAGGCCAAAAAAAGACTCTCGCATCTACATTCTCTTCTGCAAATGCACTCTGTAATTTTTCTCTTGTAATTCCTGTTTCTTCATCGAATACAAATGTTGGCATCCAGGCTCCATTCACTGTCTTTTCTTGTTCCGGGTTGAGATGGATGCCAGGCAACGAGGCTAATTGCTCTTTATAACAAGATAAAATTTCCCGTTTTCGGCTAACCAATTCCTCGATACGTTCTATTTGCCCACATCCAATGGCTGCCTGGATATTTGACATTTTGTATTTAAAACCCACTCTGTCGGCCCAAAATTGCTTGGTTTGGCCTCGTGCTCGCCCATGATTAGATAGTGTTAAAACGGTTTCATATAGCTTGTCATCATTGGTAACAAAAATGCCTCCTTCACCCGTGGTAAGGGTTTTTGTTCCATGGAAAGAGAAACTGCCAAAAGCCCCCATGCTACCAGCGCGCTTACCGTGGTAAATTGAACCAATCGCCTCGGCGGCATCTTCAATCACCGGAATGCCATGCTTCTCACCAATCGCCAATAATTTATCCATATCACACAAATTGCCATATAAATGAACCGCAACAATGGCTTTGGTCTTTGGTGTAATGGCCGCTTCAATCAGATCGGGATTAATGCACCAGCTATCCGGGAGTATATCGATAAATATCGGCTTGGCACCCAAATGTACAATGGGCGCAGCAGTGGCGATCCAGTTGGTATCCGCCATGATAACCTCATCGCCCGGGCCGATATCCAGGGCCGCCATACCCATATGCAAGGCGCCAGTGCAACTTGAAGTGGCAATGGCGTATTTGACGCCTAAATGTTGTTTGAATGCCTCTTCAAAACGGCGAATGTAGTCATAACAATGTTCTCCCCAACCATTACGAGCCGCATCGGTTGCATACTTGACCTCCAGCTCTGTAATTGAAGGCTTGGTGTAGTGTATCCGAGGCTTGCTATTGCCCATCATCGCCGCCTTTCTTCTTTTTGATCGTATGCTTCACCTTCAGAAATGCCACATTCAATTCGACAGTTGTCTCCGTATCGGTCGTTGCTAGTTGATCATCAAGCACCTCAGTGATAATTTCACCGCTTTTTTGCATCAGCGCCTTCTGCCGAGGCTCATCTTCTGTCTCAGTCAACTGATTCAGCGTTCTGGTCAGATGCCGTATTTTCGTAAAAGTTTCGATAATGGCCAGCGTTGTTTGAATCGCCTGCGGGCTTTTCAGAATTGTCGCCAACATATACAGCCCTTTTTCTGTAAATGCTTTAGGCAAGTAGGGTGAAAACTTCAGTTTTACAAGGTGGTCAAAATTTTTGACCACCTCCTGTTTTTCGTCTTCTGTTAGTTCAAGGACATAACCTTGGGGAAATTTTTCAGAATTGTTGGCAACTGCCTGATTGACCTCTCTCGTGGCGATTCCATAAGCATCGGCTACCACTTTATCCAGCAAGACTTTTTCTCCACGAATGGTGAGGATACGATTTTCAATCTCTTCAATCTTTACAACACTCATAAAACCCTCAACTCAGGAACCGCCACCACAAACTTTCCTTTCCAATCTTTGATATATGCTAATTGTTGCACCACCTCTTGTTTCAAATTCCAGGGCAAAATTACCACGTAATCCGGTTTTGCCTGCATTAATTGATTTTCAGCCATAATCGGTATTCGACTCCCCGGCATAAATTTCCCCTGCTTGGCCGGATTGCGATCCACCACAAAGCGAATCAGATCCGGTCGAATACCAGCATAGTTTATCAGCGTATTGCCTTTAGCCGCTGCGCCATAGGCCGCTACGGTTTTGCCTTGTTGTTTGGCTTCCAGTAAAAACCTGAGAAAATCGTTTTTCACCTGTACTGTTTTGTCTTGAAAGCCGCTGTAATAGTCACGGGTCGTAATGCCTGCCCGGATTTCATCTTGCAATACTTTTGCTACTTTTGTAGTTACTACCTGTTTACCCGTATCGCTACGCTGGGCTAATACCCGCAGGCTACCGCCATGGCTGGGGTATTCTTCCACATCAAACACACATAAATTATTCGCTGCAAAAATGCGCTCAACCGCAGTGAGTGAGAGATAGGAGAAATGTTCATGGTAGATGGTATCAAATTGCTTGCCTTCCATCAGACGTAACAGGTGCTGAAATTCGAAGGTAACCACGCCCTGGGGTTTGAGTAGCTGTGCAAAACCTGCGACAAAGTCATTAATATCGGGAACGTGCGCCAATACATTGTTGGCCACGGTTAGGTCGGCTTGTTTGCCTGACTCAACTAATTCTTTTGCCAACCCGGTACCGAAAAATTTTTCAATGATTTCAATCCCTTTTTCCCTAGCGGCACGGGCTGTGTTCTTTGTAGGCTCAATACCCGTGCAAGGAATATCTAGGGCTTTAACATATTGCAAAAGATAACCATCATTCGCGGCCACCTCCACCACGTGGCTTTGTTCGTTCAACCCGAAGCGTGCCACCATGTCGGCAACGTAACGTTCGCAGTGCTGCAACCAGCTTTGTGAGAACCCACTGAAATACGCATATTCTGCATCAAACAATTCATCAGCCTGGGTAAAATCTTCGGTCTGCACCAACCAGCACGATTCGCAAACCAGCACCCGCAGTGGATACCATTTTTCCGGGGCGTGGCAGTTTTGTTCTGTCAAATACGCATTGGAGGGTGGAGCACTCCCCAAGTCTATCAGGGGTAGTTTCAGCGCGGCACCACAATGGCGACATTTCATAAAACAAGACCTTGAAAATTAATTTGGTTGAGTATAGGGTGTTGTTGGTCGCGTTCGGATTGTTGTGTGACAGCTAAAGGCCAGTCAATCGCAAGCTCTTGATCCAAGGCATTCAATCCGCCTTCAGCATCCGCACGATAGACTTGAGTATGAAAATATAGCATTTCGCAATCATTCGCCAGGGTTTGAAAACCATGCGCAAAACCTTCTGGAATGAACAGGCTGCGATGATTTTTGTCACTTAGTATTTCACCATGCCAGTGTAAAAAAGTTGGTGATTTTTTGCGCAGATCGACTGCCACATCAAAAACCTCTCCCCGCAGGCAACTGATCAATTTCCCCTCTGCATAGGGTGGATGCTGATAATGTAGTCCTCTGATTGCACCTTTTTTACGCGTCAGGGTATGGTTGATTTGCACAATCTGCCTTGCCCCCAGGATGGATTGCATTTCATCCTGACAAAACAGCCTTTCCAAATAGCCCCGATGGTCACCCAGCGGTTTGCGTTGTATTGCGTATAAACCGGCTAGGCGGGTATTGAGGATGTCGAAGCGTTCACTCATTTCTCGGCCTCATACGCCTGAATCTGCGCCAGACTGATATCCGCCATATTCGCATTGGCCTTCCATGTCTGATGCCAATCCAGCGTATATCTAAGAGCAGTCGACAGGTTCCAACGCGGCCACCAGTGTAGTTGAGTTTTTGCCTTGGTGCTGTCCAAGCGTAGCGTATGCGCTTCATGCGGCTGTGTTTGTGTATCGCATTGCCAATGCGCATCAGGGATTTGCTGGCATAGGGTTTCAACGATCCATTGCACCGATCTGGCGTCAGCTTCATCCGGGCCAAAGTTCCATGCCTCGGCGAAGGCAATTTCATCATGATGCAGTTTTTCTGCCAAGGTCAGATAGCCGGATAGGGGTTCCAAAACATGCTGCCAGGGCCGTACC
>Ga0209562_1000440_pt1 | contig 14059 bp, 15 predicted proteins | sample WorMetvacBELIZE2_FD_187399 | JGI IMG/M metagenome (GOLD analysis project Ga0209562, IMG submission 187399) | Marine gutless worms symbiont microbial communities from Max Planck institute for Marine Microbiology, Germany - Olavius vacuus BELIZE.2... | ecosystem: Host-associated > Annelida >... | reverse complement strand
GTGTTTATTCCGAGAATTAGCCGAAAAAGGCCTCATTCCTGGTGTTCGTAAATCCTCTTGGTAAAATTTTCATCATTTTTAATTTTACATTTTTAATTTTACATTTCCCCACATGACTGATCCTATCGCCGATTTCCTCACTCGTATCCGCAATGCGCAAATGGCGCGAAATGCTGAAGCGTCTGCTCCGTATTCCAAGCTAAAGGAATCTATTGCTCGTGTGATGAAAAAAAATAATTTTATCGCGGATTTTCGAGTAGAAAAAGAAGGTGACCACGCGCAATTGGTTCTCCGTTTGCCCGATAAAAAGTTATCCCTCGAACGCATTTCTAGGCCTGGTCAGCGAATTTATACTCCCCATAATCGTCTTTATAAAGTCCTTAATGGTTTTGGTATTTCTATCGTTTCTACCTCTAGGGGGGTGATGACCGGTTACGAAGCCCAATCGCTTGGCATTGGTGGAGAAGTGCTTTGCGAAATTAGTTAATTTAATTTTTTTATTTCATGTCTCGTATTGGAAACAAACCGATTACTGTCCCTGCTGGAGTTGAAGTACAAATCAATGGAAGTATAGTAGAGGTAAAGGGACCAAAAGGAGCCCTTTCCCTTCCCATCGAAACCGATTATGTCGCGGTAAAATTTTCCGATGGCACGGTAACCGTAGAGCGAAAAGATGATTCTCGGGAATCTCGAGCCAGGCACGGACTTTTTCGAAGTTTGATTGCCAATATGGTCGGAGGGGTCGTGGATGGATACCAAAAACGCTTAGAAATCCGCGGCGTTGGCTTCCGTGGATCGATGAAAGGGGACACGTTAGAAATGTTTTTGGGTTATTCTCATCCTATTAATTACAAAATTCCATCTGATGTACAGATTATTTTTGACGACAAAAGTCAAACCATGCTAACCGTTAGTGGTATCGACAAACAAAAGGTTGGTCAGGTGGCAGCAAAAATCCGATCATACCGAACTCCAGAGGTTTATAAGGGAAAAGGTGTACGATACGAGGGTGAATATGTCCGAGTAAAAGCTGGAAAATCCGCTAAAGCAAAATAATTTATATCAATCATGAAACGAATTACCACTACCCAACAACGAAGACACCGTCATCATACCAAGGCTCGCATTGCTGCTTTGCCGCGATTGATTGTGTTTCGTTCCAATAAAGCTATTTATGCGCAGGTTATGGATGATAGCTCTGGAAAAATTATCTGTGGAACGCATAATTTAAAATCCAAATCTGGTATCGAAGGAGCCAAGGAAGTTGGAAAAAATATTGCGAAATCAGCAAAAGAAAAAAAAGTAAGCCAAGTGGTTTTCGACCGCAACGGATATAATTATCATGGGCAAATAAAGGCCCTGGCCGAAGCCGCCCGCGAAGGAGGCCTCCAATTTTAACTTTTTATTTTTACCAATCATTTATGACCGAAGAAAAAAAACAAACTACTGTCCCGACGCCCGAGGAAACCGCGAAAAAGACTGCGGAAGTATCCACCGGAACAAGCACAGAGTTCAAAGCAGATAATGCTGTTGATACTGTTTCAACTGGTGATAAAAAAGAAGAGAAAAAATCTGCAGGAAAATCTGATAACCGTGGAAGCCGAGGTGGTGGTCGTGGTCGCGATCGGGGGAGAGCACCTCGAGAACCCAAAGAATTTGAAGAATCGATCATTGAAATCCGTCGAGTAACTCGCGTAACTCGTGGAGGTCGTCAACTCCGTTTTCAGGTTGTGATGGTCATTGGTGATAAAAAAGGCCGCATTGGTTTTGCAACCGGAAAAGCCTCAGAAGTGATGATTGGTGCCCAAAAAGCAGTTGCTCAGGCCAAAAAAAATCTCATCACTGTTCCCATTTTTCAAGACACCATCCCGCATCCAGTGACGGCCGATTTTAAAGCCACAAAAGTAATACTTCTTCCTGCTCCAGAGGGTACGGGTATCGTGGCCGGTTCGGCGACTCGAAAAATTTTAGAACTCGCAGGAATAAAAAATGTACTGTCAAAAATTCACAAATCACGAAATAAACTCAATGTAGTACACGCAACACTCAAGGCGCTCAAAGGCCTTCAAAATCGTACTCCTATTTCTTCTGAATCTGCCGAAGAGAGTGGTGATGATACTACTATCGAAAAGACCGCGGAAAGAAAAGCTCCTAAAAAATCTGAAACCAAAAAAAGGGAATCAAAGCCTACTGCCAAAAAAGCCACTGCTAAAAAAACTACTATCAAAAAACCCGTTCCTAAAAGATAGATCACCAATAATTTTTTTTCATGAAACTTCACGAACTGTCTCCGAAAGTTCCCAAAAAAGCGACCAAACGTCGTGGTCAAGGTCAGGGAACTGGAAATGGAACCTTTGCTGGAAAGGGTTGCAAGGGCCAAAATTCTCGATCTGGTTGTAAGCGTGTTCCCGGATTTGAAGGAGGCCAAACACCCTTGATTCAACGAATGCCAAAACTGAAAGGTTTTCGAAATCCAAATCGTATTGAGCGATTTGCCGTGAATTTAGAAGTATTGGACCGAGCTTTTTCTAATGGAGATATAGTCAATATTACCACCCTTCGAGAGAAAAAAATTATCAACTCTCAAAAAGCCGTGAAAATTTTGGGTATGGGAAATATCGCAAAAAAATTAATTATTGATCCCAGTATAACTATTTCTGGATCCGCAAAAAAAGCGATCGAAAAGGCTGGAGGAGAAGTAAAAGGCAAATGTGCCTAGGTAAGATGACAAGTTAGCGGATGTTAAATGACTGGATAAAAAGCCATTAGTGGTTAGTCGTTAGCTATTGGCCCTAATTGTAATTTTTTCGTCGCGGATATAATTGTGGGGATTTTCTCGTGGTTTTTATCAAAGACAAAAAAATGGCAAACTATAAGTCATACCCCTCCTGACAAAGGGACATGAGGATTTGGTCATTAGCCCCAACCGTGAGTTTACCCACCGGTATAACCAAACAAAAAATCCACAGAAATTCTTCGAATCGCAAAAAAAATCTCCAAATTTCATCAATCATTATTGATACTCCATTCTCTGTCCCCCCCATCCTTCCGGCTTACCTACAATAAAAAACCTTGCGTTGACATCGACCTACTTTCCCAAAGTATATCACTTGGTATCATCGGCGCTAGAGGGCTTAACGGTCGAGTTCGGAATGGAGTCGGGTGTACCCCCTCTGCTACAAATGTCAACGCAAGATCTTCTACTCCTTATAAAAAAGGATGAATTTTTTGCGGAATTTTTTCGGAAAAATTTAAAAATATGAGAAAGTTTCAACCTTACAGTCTGCAACCTGCATATTCCTTTTGACTTACTCACCAATAGATAAAGCAAGAACCAAAAAGACGACAAAAAAAGTTCGTTCGACCAATTAGTATGGCTCGGCTACATCCGTTGCCGGACTTCCACCTGCCACCTATCAATCCGGTAGTCTCCCGGGGGTCTTATTCCGACGAATCGGAAGGGGAATTTAATCTTGGGATGGGCTTCCTGCTTAAGATGCTTTCAGCAGTTATCCCTGCCGAACGTAGCTACCCGGCCATGCCGTTGACACGACAACCGGTACACCAGAGGTTCGTTCACTTCGGTCCTCTCGTACTAGAAGCAACTTCCCGCAAATTCCCAAACGCGCACAGAGGGTATGGACCAAACTGTCTCACGACGTTTTGAACCCAGCTCGCGTACCGCTTTAAATGGCGAACAGCCATACCCTTGGGAGGTGCTTCCCCCCCAGGATGCGATGAGCCGACATCGAGGTGCCGAACCAAGCCGTCGATATGAACTCTTGGGCTTGACTAGCCTGTTATCCCTAAGGTAACTTTTATCCGTTGAGCGATGCCACACCCACGTGTGGACACCGGATCATTTTCACCGACTTTCGTCCCTGCTCGACTTGTAGGTCTTGCAGTCAGGCTGGCTTGTGCGAATACACGTCCAGGTCGATTTCCATCCGACCTAAGCCAACCATTGCGCGCCTCCGTTACTTTTTAGGCAATGTTGTTAATCTTATTTCTTGATTTGTGGTAATTTGTATGAAAAACACGATAAAATATTTTCCGAAAGCAGTTGATAAAACGCTAATGCATCTTCTGCGGGAATAAATATTTGCCATCCTTCTTTTTGCTTTCGCAATTGAGCATGGAGGTCGAATTTGGCATTGAGTGCTTGACAAAGTTTTTCTACTTCTGTGCGGGAAAAACCCTGCGTATTAAGTATCCGACCATTGGTGTTTTTTGATTTTACCGACCCATCATCCATAAACCAAACAGCTATGGATAAAGGCGTTAAAAGTTTCTGAATAATTCGCCTGGGAATTGTTTTTTTACCATCAGAGTAAAATTGATCCGCGAAAAATTTAAAATTCTCAAAACTTCGTGTTTGAAAAGTATATTTTTCACAAATTTTCCCGCGGCTATCTTTGTGCAATCGTGTTTTTGGTGGTTGAGAACAAAAATACTTTAAGTGCTCATAACACCAATCGACATAATCTTTTTGAGCGATAGAATGCTCAATCTTTAGCCGATAGGAATGAGTGCCATTTTTTTCTAAATGACCGTCGCCCAAAATTTTTCCCACAATAATTTGCTTCAAAAACTTCGTGATTTTAGGATATGTGTCCTGTGATTTTAAATAAGACATTTTGATAATACGGAGAACAAGGTATCAAAATTCTGCTTGTTGCCAAACAGTTCGGACTATATCTTCATCCCGCATCTTTTCCTATGCTCCAAAGAATAAGAAAAGATGCGGGAGCTTGGCGTGTAGTCTCTGGGGGATCCCACGGTGTGGGACTTCCCTGCTGATTTTCCGCGGATTTTTTAAAAAACACGGAGGTTCCAGCATATAGCCAAGTGATGTTTTATTTTGTTTAATTAACGACTGCGACGACATACAGACCGTTGCCGATCTGATGCCCCTTTACGATTTGTCGGTGCAATTGATTTCATCGAAACCAAAGGCGACCGCCCCAGTCAAACTCCCCACCAAACAATGTCCCAAATCCGGATAACGGATTCGGTTAGTGACTTCACATGCAAAGGGTGGTATCTCAAGGATGACTCCACGAATCTAGCGATCCGCTTCAAAGTCTCCCACCTATCCTGCACAAAACAAGTAAAGGCACAATGTCAAGCTGGAGTAAAGCTCTATAGGGTCTTTCCGCCCTACTGCGCGTAGCCGGCATTTGTACCGGCTTTGTAATTTCACCGAGTCTGAGCTTGAGACAGTTACCCCAATCATTACCCCATTCGTGCGGGTCGGAATTTCATCTGGAATCTTTTAGAATTTCTAAAAGGTTTACGACCACTTTCGTGGCTGATAAGACTATATCTTCATCTCGTCAAGAATACGTAGGAGTTCTGCTTGTTTGTAACGACGTGTTCCCGATTCATTCATACGATATGATTCGGTAATAATGTGTCGTAAATGTTTCGAATTAAGATGTTTGGATTGATATATGAGGTCACAAATTTCCGCGAAAATTTGAAAATCATTTTGTTTTTTTCCCTGAAGTGGAAATTGTTTGAAGTGCGGAATTATCCGCGTACACAGATCATGAATAGATCGTACTTCAAACTTATAATTTTCATCTCTGCGAGAAAATCGCATGGCCCCACAGCGAAAAAATCCGTGGATTTTTTCTACTAACTTTTTATTTCTTTTGTGTTGAGAAATAGAAAAGCTGGGACGAACCTCTATACCAGATTTTAGTTTGGATCGTTTATTGAATGAAATCAAAAAACAACCTTCGCCATCTACAAAACCAGTTACAAAACTAGCAAAATCCATATATCCTTTTTAGTATGACAAGAGCCAGCGTATTATTCAAGCAAAAAGCTTAAATCTCCTCTTTCGAGTCAGTCGTTACGGCTTCCCCGCGGAGCAGGGTTGCCTCGGGGTTAGCATGTCCCGCAAAGCGGGATTTAGCCTCCTCCGATATTAGCTGGTTTACTCTGTCTGCCTTACGGCAGACATCGGGCAATTTCCGATAATTACCCGACAAGGAATTTCGCTACCTTAGGACCGTTATAGTTACGGCCGGCGTTCACTAGGGCTTCGTTTCGTAGCTTGCACCACTCCACTTAACCTTCTAGCACTGGCCAGGGGTCAGCCTGTATACATCCTCTTACGAGTTAGCACAGACCTGTGTTTATGATAAACAGTTGCAGGGTATCTTTCGCTGCGTCCCGCCATAGGCGGGAAGTCCTTATCCCGAAGTTACGGACGCTGTTTTGCCGAGTTCCTTAAGCTCAGTTATCTCGATCGTCTTAGTATGCTCAACCCACCCACGAGTGTTCGTTTGCGGTACGGACAGAATGACCATAAGTTTAGACGCTTTTCTGGGCAACAAAATCATGACTTTACCTCCGACGAATCAGAGTATGTATGCATCACAGCTCGGGAATTTCCGCGGATTTGCCTACGGAAACCAAACCCTTACTGCTTGCCCCGGAATTCATTAACCGGAAGCCAATTTTCTCGTTGCGTCACGCCATCACTGATCACCCTGGTTCTGGAATATTAACCAGATGTCCATCGACTACGCCTTTCGGCCTCGTCTTAGGCCCGACTAACCCGACCATGATTGCCATGGGATCGGAAACCTTGGGTGTACGACGTCCCGCGTTTTCAGCGGGATAAAGTTACTCATGCCAACAGTCTCACTTGTGGTCGCTCCACCATTCCTCACAGAACGGCTTCAATGCTCTCACAACGCTCCTCTACCACGAACCCGCTTCTCGCTGCGCTCGAAGCGAAATTATAAATGTTAAATTATAAATTATAAATAACGGAAAAAATTCCGCGGAAATATGTTCATAAATTCTAGAGATATAAATTGTAAAATTTCTTGATACAAAACTTTACAGACTTTATAACTTTATAAACTATTTTCTCATTCATAATTCGTAATTTGTAATTCGTAATTTCATTTCAATCGCAAGGAGAAGCGAGCTCCCACTTCCAGTAAGCATATCGTTTCAGGGTCTATTTCACTCCCCTTCCCGGGGTTCTTTTCACCTTTCCCTCACGGTACTAGTACGCTATCGATCTGATGTTTTATTTAGCCTTGGAGGGTGGTCCCCCCAGATTCAATCCGGATTTCACGTGTCCGAACCTACTCAGGATACTTCTACCACTCATCTTTATTTCTCATACAGGGCTTTCACCTTCTATGGCTCCACTTTCCAGTGGATTTTGATATAAAGAATAAGGAAGATATTAAAGTCCTACAACCGCGGGCTGGACGATAGATAATGGACAATTAGATATTTGGAAATTTATAAAAATTCGGCATTTCTTTCTCGAAACACACTTATTTTTTTACAAAGTATGGTGTAATTTGCTTGTAACTCTTCAGCATTTTCTATGGAAAATACGTTAAAGTCTCTGGCAAAATTTATATGAACTAACATTTCATTGGCTTCACCTAAGGCTACCCCTAAGTGATAATGAAAAATTTTTTGCTCGCTTCTTCGAGAAAAACCTTCCGCGATATTGGTAGCTACCGATCGCGCAGAACGATTCATTTCTCGAATCAAATCGTACTCTTGGGATTTTTTAGAATATTTAAATACTATCACCGCCAATTTATAAGGCTATTTGATAAATTTCTAAATTCCTCAAAGTTTTTAAGCGTTGTATTCATACACACATCATAATTCCAATTATCAAATCATCAAAATCATCTATGGTCCAACCCACTTTGGGCTACTCCCCGTTCGCTCGTCGCTACTAAGGGAATCTCGTTGATTTCTTGTCTCCGGCTACTGAGATATTTCAGTTCGCCGACTTACCTTCACTCTGCTTATGTGTTCAGCAGAGGATACCCCGATAAATCGGAGTGGGTTTCCCCATTCGGATACTCCTGGGTCAAAGCTTCGTATCAGCTCACCAAGAATTTTCGCAGATTAGTGCGTCCTTCATCGGAAACATCAGTCAAGGCATTCACGATATGCTCTTATTATAACTTTTTTGGTCGTCGTCTTTTGGACTTGCCTATCTATTGATGAGCAAGCCAAAAGGAATACTAAAAACTTTCTTTATCTCCTGTTTCATTTGCGAAAAAACAGGAGAAATAACTTAATTTTTCCGAAATGTAAAAGAACAAAACGAACGTTTTTCTATCAGAAAAACGCCAAAGGAATTTATAAAAAAAAACACCTCTGTCAAAAGATTTTTTGGCAAAAACCCTTTTTCTTAAAATGTCTGTTTGGAAAAAACTCGAAAAACTGATATAATAGCAGGAAATGCAAAAAATATCGCGGATTTTTCAGATCGGATTACTAAGTTTGTTATTTTTCATGGTGACAATACAGGGTACTTATGCGGTTAATTTTATCGGCAATCTAAATCTTGGTCCCCTGAGTATTAGTAATAGTGGAGGGGGTTTGGGTTTTAATATAAATCTTGGAAAATATTCTTCTCATTCTTCCGAATCAAGTCAGCTAGGGGTTAGTGGCTCCCGTGGCATGCTCCCAGGGAGTAATGCCGAATATCATCAATGGATTCGTGGAAATAAGTTGATAGCCTATTCCAATACTGGTTTGGACGGAGTTCGTAAAGCCGCGAAAAATAGGAGCTTCATTCAAATTACAAATTATTTAATCGGAAGCGTGGCAATTTTTTGGTTGGCTTTTTTGGGTTTCCGAGCCGTGAGAAACAACGGAGACGAAGATCAAATTTCCCTGGTAAAAAAACAATTTGGTTGGATAATCGCGGGGCTTTTCTTTATCGCATCGTCGCAGATAGTGGTATTTGGAATTTTTGATGTTTATGAAAGAAATGTTCTTGGCATTGAGGGAATTTTCAATTTGTACGGGCTCATGAGAACCCTGACTTATTTTGTGGAATTTTTTGTCGCTGCTGTTTGTCTCTTTATTATTTTTCGATCGGGATCCAATTTTATATTTTCCATGGGAGAGCAAGAAGCCGTTGATCATCAAAAAAATATGGTAAAGAGTGGTGTCTTTGGCTTGGGGATGATTTTATTGGCCGAGACATTTGTGCGAGTTTTTTTCCCGGTGGATTTGGCAGGAAATGCGGTTTTGAGCTCCGGAAGAGTAGTGGTAGAAATTGCTGGTATCATTAACTACGTTCTCATGTTTGTCGGTATTATTGCCTTAGGAATGCTGACTTTAGGATGTTATTATTGGGTAGCGAGCTTTGGAAATGAAGTACAAGTCGGAAAAGCAAAACAAATTATTATCAGTAGTATTTTTGGTTTGATAATTGCTTTTTCATCGTATACTATCATCGCCTTTTTTGTTAACTAGAAAATAAGATGCGTACTTGGTTTTTGGCTCTGATTTGTAGTGTGAGTACCTGGTTTTTATCCGATATTTTTTTAGTAGCCAATGCCCAAGAGAGCTTCGATCCTGAATCGGTGTTGCAGGGTATAAAACAGCAAAACCCAAACTTGGAGGTCGTGCCCGATAGTCAAGTAGAAGGGGGACATTCTCTGGGAGTAAGACTTCTGGTAAATAGGCTAATACAATATGGACAAATCATCATCGCCGCGATGGGTGTGTTTTTTATTATCATACAAGGTATTCTACTACTTTTTTCTGGAGAAAATGAGGAAGCATTTTCTAAAAGAAAAACAATGCTTTTTTGGATGGTAGTGGGCTTTTTGATACTACTATCGGCTAGCGTCCTAGTGGATAAATTTTTCTTCGGAGCGTATGGTGAGGTGATAGAAAATCCGCAAGTACTCGCACAGAGAGGTCTGCAAGAGATAATTGCCCTATTTGAATTTTTGGCACCGATTATCATCGCTATAGCAGTACTATTTTTGGTTTTTGGAGCTATAAAATTAATAATAAAAGGTGACGAAGAAGAGGAAAAAGAAAATGCCATTCGACAAATTATTTATTCGGTTATCGGTATTTTGATTATTATCAATAGTAAAATAATAGTGCTCAATGTGATCACTCGTGGTGGACTCTTTACTCTTCCGGAAGGAGAAAGTTCCATCAATTTTTTATTGGGTCTTATAAATTATGCTCTCGGGTTTGTCGGATTTTTGGCAGTTATAGCGATCATTTGGGCGGGAGTATTAATGGTAACACATTTCGGAGATGAGGAAAAAACCACGGAGGCAAAAAATATTATCAAATATGCCGTGTACGCGATATTTCTAGCTTTTTCTTCTTGGTCTCTGGTGCAGTTTTTCTTATATTATTAGGAGGAATCCATAAGCGACAAGCCGCAAGTTTTAAGCTGTTTGTGGTCAGCCCTAAAAAATGTAAAAATCAAAATGTAGAAAAACTATTAGCCAACAGCTAATCATTAACAGCTTTTGATCTAATCTCCATCTTTCATCCTCCCTTTTGTCTTCGGCAAAAACCGCGGAGATTTCCCCGCGGTTAGGACTAACATAACCCCCCCGTGTTCGCGGGACACAGTATCAGGGGGAGGTAGCTTGTTGACCTGTAGGGCTACAGCTAATCGCTAATAGCTTGTAGGCTTGTCAGCTGGTAACTTGAAGACTTGTTAAGATTTTCTATTCGCTTTTTTCCGTGGTTTTTTTGTCGGTTTTTTATCTTCTTTTTCCTCTGGGTTTGAATCTTGTATGACTCCATCGGATGCAGCTAATTTTTTACTTTTCGCACTTTTTTTGATGGTGCCAACATTTTCAAAGCCGTCCACTAAGTCACCCATTTCACTAATAATTTTTTCCCATTCTTCTTTTTTTGCGGCGATAGCCTTTTGGTGTTCTTTTATGGCTTTTTTATGATGTTTTATTTCGGTATGATGATGGTGAATTTCTTTTTCATGAAAAGTGACAAAATCCGCGATTTGTTTTTTGAGTTCTGCAAGTGTTTGTGCTGGATCTTGTGTGGCTGTGGAGCCGACCGAAGCCTGAGAACCGATAGATAGGGCAGCCGAAGATTTAGCTACATTTTTAGCATCGTCTTCGTCTGAATCAGTAGCGGTAGCATTTTCCTCGGTATCTACAGGAGATTTCATGTCTCCGAAAAAATTATCTCCAAATGGATTTTCCGCGGATTTAGACTTTTCTTCTTCCGTGCTGGATTCTTCACTTGTATCAGTTGAGACTGGATCACCCGAGGCAAAGGGATTGGTAGCCGACGAATTATCGGCTTGGTCCGAAGTGCTAGCAGATGTGTCATCGGAGCTGGTCGCAAAAGGATTTTCCGTTTCTGGAGCACTTTCATCATTACTCGATGTATCAGGATTTTTTTCCGCAGAATCTTCTGAAGTGGAAACCTTCTCTGTACCATCTACATCCGAAGCAAAAGGATTTGTTGGTGGCGCGACTGATTCTTCAGTTTCTGGTGCTAGAGGAGCTTCATCTGTATCAGCGATAATTGGATTAGTATTTTGCTGGGCTGTTGCATTATCAAGTCCTAAAAAATCACCACCATCATTGGCGTCAGTGCCACTAGGCTCTGTCGTCGCTTCTTCGGCTGGCGGAGTATCAATCGCAACTGTTGGAGTCTCGGAAACTTCTGCTGTGTCTGGTATTTCTGGTTCGAGGGCAGAGATTTCCGATTCGGAGGTGGGGGATTCTGGCTCAGAAATAGGAGTTTCCGATGCAGCAGTAGAAACTTCTGGATTGGGAGTCTCCGAAATATCCGTCGCGGGAATTTCGGGAATTTCTGATTCAGAAACATCTGCCTGATCACCGGTATTTGCTGGATCTGTGGTTGAGCTTGCAGTAGGATCAGTTCCTGAATTCGCTACTGGATCTGTGACTGGGTCAGTATTCGCTTCTCCAGATGGATCACTACCAGAAGCATTATCCGTGGGGGGAGTAAGCTCTACCGCTGGAGTACCACTTGTTGTGCTATCATCGTTGGATGTCGTTGCATCATCGTCCTGGTTGAGACCAAAATGAAATTTAACCATTTTTATTTTTATTTTTTTGACTTTTGGGACCCCTTTCTGGATACTTTACACGATTTTTCCCAAGAAATCAATGATTTTTATCCCTTGTTAATCGTTTTTCTTTCATGGAAAGTACGTCGTTACTAGAAAAAATTTCTGCGCTTGATGTACGAGCAAAAAAAGCCTTTTTAAGTGTCTTCAGTGTAGGGGAATTAGAAAAATTTTTCCAAGAATTTTTGGGAAAAAACAGTGATTTGATCCATGAAATGAAGCAATTGAAAAATCTTTCAGAAGCAGCAAAAAAAGAAGTCGGACCGCAGCTAAAAAATTTTCAACAACAATGGAACCAGCAATACGAACAAAAAAAACAGGAACTAGAAACTGCGGAATTAAATCAAAAACTAAAAAAAGAGTGGATCGATATCAGTACTTCCAAATCCCAAAAACGGGGAACAATTCATCCACTTTTTCGGGTATTGCGAGAAGTTGAGCAAATATTTACCAGTATGAGTTTTGAAATTGCCGATGGTCCACAGGTAGAAACCGAATGGCATAATTTTGATGCGCTCAATATTCCTGCCTCACATCCCGCCCGGGATATGCAAGATACATTTTTTATCCGAACAGATCGGAAAAATACGCGGGAAAATTTAGTACTTCGAACGCATACCTCCAATATTCAAATTCGTTATATGCAAAACCATAAACCTCCGATTAGAATTATCGCTCCAGGGCGTGTATTTCGCAATGAAGATATCGATGCTACACACGATGCCACCTTTGACCAAGTAGAAGGATTAGTCGTGGATAAAAATATTTCCCTCGGACATTTAAAAGGATGTTTAGAAGCCATGCTTTCAAAATTATTTGCCAAGGAAACGGCTGTGCGATTTCGGCCCGGATATTTTCCCTTCGTAGAGCCAGGTCTCGAGGTAGATATTTGGTTTGAACCTTCGGGCAAAAAAGGCAAATGGTTAGAGTTTATGGGTGCCGGCATGGTGCATCCTAATGTGCTAAAGAATATAGGCATTGATCCCAAAGAATTTGGTGGATTTGCGTTTGGTTTTGGGCTTACTCGTTTGGTAATGATGCGATATGGCATTGATGACATTCGCTTGTTGGCTTCAGCAAAGCAGGAATTTTTGACGCAGTTTTAGGTAGATGTAGATCTTGTAATCTGCATTTTATTGACTTGTTATCCTAACTTTATAAACTCTGTGAACACATGGTCCGATTTTTTACGGTTCTCGTTATATTGTTAATTTTTTCTGCGCTTGTTTGGAGTGGGTATCAAGGGATACAAAAATTTTTTTCTCCCACAGCAACCGTACAAATAAACGACGTTTTTTTTGAAGTAGAAATTGCGAAAACGGCGGAACAACAGGAAAAAGGGCTGATGTTTCGTCAAATGCTTACGGCAAATTCAGGAATGCTTTTTGTTTTCGATGAATCGAGAAAGCATGAATTTTGGATGAAAAACACTCGTTTACCTCTCGATATTGTATGGATGACCGAAGACGGAATTGTGGTAGATAAAAAAACTGCAGATCCATGCCCAGATAGCCAAAAAAATTGTCCTATTTATATTTCAGGAAAAAATGCTAAATATGTGCTGGAGGTAAACGCAGGAGCCTTTCCTGGATCGGTGGGGGATCGTGTGGAGATCACTATACTAGAAGAAAAATCGCCGAAAAAATAATTGTTTTAGCTCATAAAAAACCGAACCCAAAAAAGTCGTTAACTCACAAAACACACTTGACGAAAAAAAAGGGCTTTTGGGGACTCTTCTTCTCTTCTGATGTGTCTTCTTTCAAGAACCGCTGGGCATGTCCCTGTGACAATTATTTGCAAAAAACGATAGTGTTTATGGCGCAAAAAAACCTCAAATTTCTACTTTTCCACTAAAGACTATCTTGCTGGAGCCCGTCATAAGTATTTCTTTTTGACCATTGTATTCAAAAAATAATTCACCCCCTGGCACATCTATCTGTATTTTTCCGCAACTTTTTTTAGATTTTATAATCCACGAAAAACTAGCCGAAGCCCCCGTACCACAGGACAGAGTCGGCCCAGATCCTCTTTCGTAGGTTTTTACGATGAAATGATTTTCTCCTTTTTGGGCTACAAAGTTTACATTTATTTTCCGCGGAAAAAGTGATGTATTATTTTCTATTTGTTCTCCCAGTATTTCTAATTTTTCATCAATGGTCA
>Ga0209562_1000439_pt1 | contig 14091 bp, 10 predicted proteins | sample WorMetvacBELIZE2_FD_187399 | JGI IMG/M metagenome (GOLD analysis project Ga0209562, IMG submission 187399) | Marine gutless worms symbiont microbial communities from Max Planck institute for Marine Microbiology, Germany - Olavius vacuus BELIZE.2... | ecosystem: Host-associated > Annelida >... | reverse complement strand
GTCGAAGAAGACTGCGGATGAGTCTGAGGATAGTTTGGATGATTTGCCGTTGGAAAAGGTGAAAACAAAACGACAACAAACTACCAAGAAGAATGTGCCTAAAACTGTAGAAAACTCGGAAGACTTTGAAGATGCTGATGAAGAAGAAATGGAAGTAAGTAAGGAGGCGACATTGGCGAAGAAGACACAAGAAAATTCAAAGGTAAACTACTCTGATATTGCTGTTGTTGTCAGCTTGCCAATTTGTGCAACTTGCAGATTATAAAAACCTTCCACCTTTTTCCAATCCACCAGTCGACAGAAGTGAAAAATTGCTAAGTGAGTTTAGCGAGTAAGTACAGTTTAACTTCCCACTAGTCACGAAATATGTCATTTTGGAGGCAAGTGTAATTACTAATTATTAGGCGGACAGTGGCGGCGCCAGGACGTCAAGGCAGCCAGGTCATTTCCAGGTCACTAAGGTCGTGAGGCAGGTTATCAGACTGTGCAAATGCCAACGCAGTAAAGGAGCCAGGTCAGCAGACAGATATGGTAACATTTTTATTTTCTGTTCACACTATTACCGAAGCAAAGCAATAGGCAGGGCAGAACAAGGGTGGTGGATCTTTGAGCCAGGTCATAGCCAGGCTGGTGGATCTTCCAGCCTGGTCATTTGACCTGGCATGCCCTAGTGTAGTGCCGCCAATGTAGGCGGGACCTGAAGACATATCTGTTCGCCGGATATTTGAAGCATTAGCACATTAGAGGTGTTTACATAATGGCGCCGTACAAATCGACATTTACTTTTTTACTTACTAAATGAAGTTACACAACAGTAAAATTTCTGCAGGGTAAATTAGAGAAATTGTAAATAATGTCTGGACAAAGCTGCTATACAGTGATTACAGTCTGTATTGATTTTTGCTTTTTTTATTTCACTGATATTTAGCAGAAGCATTGAATATAATCCATATTTTCATGCTAATACTGGTGAATACAGATATTGTGGTGTTAAATTTGTTAGAAAAATTGCCAAACATCACTGCACTGTCACCGATGCTGTTTTGAATGATAGAGCGGACTGAAACACCGGGAACCGATATTGTCGTCACTTGCAGCTGGTCCTCCACCTCAGCAGGCTGATAAAGCTGGCGTCAGTGTGACCGATAATGACAACTCGGCCAAAAGGGCTTCTACCCGAGTGCGCAAGCCCATCAACTGGCCAGGCTCCATCGCAGCCAGTGCATCATCTTCGTCTGACTCAGTTAACGTGGCTGAGCAGGATGATGCTGATCACCAGCAACACGCTGCTGCCGAAGCCAAGCCACAGTCAGCTGGTCAGTATTTGATGATGATGGAAACTGTAACTGTAACTGTAACTGAGGCACTTGTATTGCGCCCCCTACTAGAAGGGTTGATTTTCTTTCAGTGGATTCTATGCTGCAGAATTAACAGTGATTTGCCGTCTTAAGCCACAGAATTTAAGAAAATGCTACGCAGAATTCACAGAATTTTTTTTGCAGAAAACTGGTCTGTGCTGTCAGGGAAGGAACTTGCCATGTTAGTTCCTAACACTGCCATTGATAGATAGTTAGTATAGTTTAGGTTGTAGCTTTGAACAGTTGGATTTTAAGACCTAGCTCGATTATCTTGAAAGTCCGTAAAGTCATGACTTCAGTTGATATATTGTACACTGTAACATCTCTGTAGTTGTGTATGATTTTTGTACAGGTTTGAGTGAATCTGGGACCGATGATGCAGTGAAGGAATCTGCTGCGGTGCCACGGAAGAACACTCAGCTCGCTGACACAGGGCGTGATAGTGCCGGCGTATCAACCGAGGTTGATAAACTGGCAGATGGCAGCACAAAGATCGCTGCCGACTGGAGTGAATTGGCCGGCCTTGCCACCGCCAAGAAATCACAGGTAAACATTGTGTGAATTTGTGTTACTATTGTGCTAAAGATTTATTACTGCAGCTGTTTTAATACACAGCTGCTTACTTGTGTAGAGAGAAATTCAAATTATGGCCTCAGAAATAATTGAGAAGAACAAACAATTGATGCAATCAAAGGATTTACTTGAGTCGAAGTTTTGTGTAACTATAACTGTAAGAGTTGGCGCAAATGATGGTGGGTGGGTAGTAAGATAGTGGAATAGTTGCCCAGCTATGCCTGTGCTTGTTGAGTGTTTCATGTGTAGCTTGATGGTTGCAGGAAGTGAAGAAGGCAAAGACTTCTGCATCTGGTAGTAAGAATGATAAAGCAAAGCAGATGACTGCGCCGGAGAAAGGAAAAGGAAGGACACAGACTGGAAAAGTGTCGGAAAGCTTAGTGGAAGCAAAAGATTTGGATGAAGAATGTGCAGATAATGATGATGAAAGTAAGATGGTGGAAGATAAAAAGACAGTTAAGCAGGCACAAGAGAAGACCACAAAGTTGGCTAAACCGCAACAGAAACTTGTGAAATCAAAAGCCGACGAGAGCAAGGATGAAGTAAAGTCTGACAAGTCTAGTGCTGAACAGTCAAAGCAGAATAAGGTTAGTATGTGCAAGTATGTGACGATAATAATTATAACAAAAAGAACTCCAACAACAGTAATCACATTTGTAGAGGGCTATTGGTTCACCTGCATGGAATGCTGGTGTTGTTTAATGTTTGATTGTTGTTTGTTTTTGTTTCTTAAGTTTCGTACAAATGGCAAATTATTTTTGCCCTGCAACTTGATATACATGACGATGATCTCGTAGAATTTATGTGTGAAATTTTCAGAGAATATTCTGAAATATTCTGATATTGATTTTTGTGGTGTGTGTATCCGTGTCTGTCTGTGCAGAATCTCAGAATTACTGATCAGAAATGTTAATTGATGTATCTTGGTAGGAATATGTGTTGCAGTAAACCAGGATTGATTAGATTTCAGTTAATTTGACTGTGAACTTTAGACTTCGGAGCTGTTTTAGTATTTTTTTTCTGATAATAAAATTGTCTACAACTTGAAAACTAACAGTCAAATTTTGATGCAGTTTGACATCATAGTGTATTTTAGTTGGTTTTATAGGTCAAATGAAAGTGGGATAATTTGACCTTGACTTTTGACCTTGACGGCGAAAATTGATAGCAATATGCAGGGTTTGTGCTCCGCCAAGACTCAGTTTAATTCTGGCTGTTTTCACTTGTAGACACCAAGTGAGCCACCAGGTGTGCCTGGAGGTGTGGAGCATTGTCGAGGCCCGGGCTGTGGGAAGTCCGTGAAACCAGGCTCTGTCTACTGCACTGAAGCATGCATCCACGCACACGCACAGGAGTCAATACAGATGCTGCGGCACGAACGCAGTAAGAACGTCTCGGCGAGATCAAAGTTTGAGGTTTGTGGTTGTCTGTGCAGCTGTTTTGTCTGTGATGGAGCAATGGGATCTGGACATTTCTCTCGACTTGCTAACCTATTACTAACCCTAACTCTGACCCTAATCCTTAATTGCTTTATTTGCAAGTTTTTTGGATTTAAGTAATGGTAGCCAGGGAAATCCTACACCCAGAGCAACCGGGTAAGTAAAGTGAAACCATTAACCCTATGTGCACAAGCTTAGTATAGTACGGTATAGTACATATCTGTGAGCTTGACACCTGCTCAGTCAGAAGCGTGTGAGTGTGTTCAGAAGAGAGCAATGCAAACCATATACTGCCATTCAGAATACTCGACATTGCTGACAATGTCTAATCTCCAGTAGGCCTATCTCTACCAGCGGACAGAAGAACTTACATGACGGTTGTTTGCGTTGCTGAAAAGTGAAACTCCCTGTGTACATTATTTGTTGCCGCCAAAGCGAGACTCTTAACTTTTTGTCTAAATTCCCTACCCGTTGATGGCTATGAGAACACCTATATTTAGAAATTCATTTCTGCCACACTGTTTACTGAATTTTCAGTGAGAACTTAACGATAGTTTTTACCTAATTTCTAAATGTTATATTGTATAATCTAGCTGTTGCTGCCATATTGCAATAAACCTGTGTGCTGCTTGTTAGTTTTGGTCTTGTGCAGTACTGGTAGGTTTCTTTGTGTGATAAGGTTATTATAATGTTGTGTTGTTCAGCAGCACACATCTGGTGACTCAAAGCCATTGGAGCGAATAGTGATGTGTGAACGCAAGACCGGCAAATTAGTGACGGGTCCGGCGGCTCCAACTGAAGGCACATTGTTGAGCTGGCTGTTGAGACATCCGTCCTTTGAAGTGGTTCAACCAAGTCAGGGACCTCCGCAAAGTATGTTGTAATCTCTGCAGTCTGATATTGCTGAAGTGCTACCTTAAAATTCACCCAGGAAGGCAGATCGGCACTGTTTTCTCTCACATCTCTCTGTGTGTCCGCCTGTCTGTAGGGCTCTAACTTTTGAAAGCGTTGACCTAGAAAGTTTATTTTTTTTGTACGTGGACGCATCTTCCAAATATCTAGGCCAAATTTCATATATCAAGGTCATTGGCACCAGCATGTCTCGTGTGCATATCCTCGGCCATGTTAACGTACTCAGTGATGCATGAGTAAGAAAATCAAGAAAATACGATTCAGCTATTTGCTGCAGCAAAATGTCCGAAAATGGACATTTTGCTGGAGCAAATAGCTGAATGATACATTCTTGCTCATGCAGCACTGAGTAAGTTTACGCAGCTATGTTCGTGGGTGATCTGCCTTCGATTGAAAGGCAATTAACACATTTCAAAGAGTAATGTTGGACTGGTATTTTGTAAAGTAAACTGACTACAACAAATCTATGCAGTAGCATAAACACACCGTTGTACGTTCAACTCCCAGTTGTTTCACTTTCACATAACAACTCTGGACAAGTTGTTCACCCATCACCAAACTGTATAATTTGGTAATTTGGTACTGGCTACAAGGGCAGTGATGCTGTGCAGCTGGGAGATAACCACAGATGTGTACTACTTTTTATCCAGATACTGTACCACCTGTTTGAATCACATGTTTATCATGTCGCCGCCAACAAGCTTGTTATGGCGGCAAGTTCTGTTGAACATTGTTGATGGACGCTCTGTGGTCGCATCTACTTAGCGAATAAGTTGTATCATTGTAAAACAAACTAATTCTAATTGGGGAACGTTCAGTATGTGTAATATTATCAAAACTCTTTGGAACTATTTCACATGCGAATTACTACCTGACAGTCACAGCAGTGAAGTGGCACTTCGCTTCAACATAAGTTAGTGGCGGCCATATTTGGTGGTAAGCTGTTTGTAGGAAGTGTTTTACCAGCCAGTACTCTGGAGATAACTGAGGGTCTGGCAGAAAGTAATGGCAGCTTACCACTTGGTTTGTGAGTAAGTCACCTGTCAGCTGATTTCCTAATCAATGCAATCAGTCTTTGAAGTTCGATGTGAATTGGTGTCTTGACGAGCTTGGATTTTGTAGTTATTCCTAGGCTACGATTTTGTGTTGTAGATCCTATTACAAATGCTATCTGACCGGTATGATTTCTGTGGCAAAAACATGTGCTGTAGGTGTGTATCTGTATATTCTATTGATAAAATAAGCTAAGCAGTGCCACGCTCCTTCTGGGCATAGGCAGAGTGCTCGTCTGCCTCTGTGAGGCCACTGAACCCTTAGGCAGGTTTACCATTAAGTTTGTGACACATCGCCAGTGTGATGCAAGAGATACAATCACTTCACAGCCACAGAGCTGATGCTTTATTGACTGGTAGTAAAGTCCACTGCTTGGTGACAGGCACATGTGTGTGTTAACAATTTGCCCAGAGTCATTATGTTAAGTGGAACAGCGACTGCTGGATCACAAGTCTGATGTGCTAACCATTACTGTTACACTAATGGCATGTCTGATACCATGAACGTTTCTTGAACTCAGTTTGCGTCACAAAATGTTTGTAAAAACTATTTGCAGAGAAGGACAAAAAGCCACCCGAGAAGACATTCAAGGATGCAGTTGGAAAGGAGAAAGAAGCAGTTAAAATAACAGACTTTCCTCCACCAGCAAGAGTACAAGAATCAGCAGCCGCAGCCTCCAAGTCGAAGGTTCCACTGCTTCCTCTGCCATCAGATCCACGTCTGAGTGGAGTTGATAACTCACGCAGGCCTGATGAAGTGCCAATACGCAGCTTCTACAAGCCAGCACCGGTTGAGCGTCTACCTAGCGGGCCTGATCCGGGACGAATTAGTATTCGCAATTCTTTCCGCGAGACTTTGCTTAACAGGCATGAATCTTTGTGTTGTTTACATAAACTGGTTGGATTGCACAACTTTGGAGAAATGTATTACTGAATGCTACAGTACTGATCAGATAGGGGATGCATAATGACCATACTGAACCAGATATTAATTTGATGTGCTAATCATAATGTGGTTAGAAAGAATTTGCATATTACGTCAGAATTTTGGTAAAAAAGTGCACATACATTTAACATGTGATAACATAGAACTGCTATTAGTAGCAATTGCTTTTTTCTTTAAAAATTAGGTTTTCCATCATCTGCACATGTTTTTGTGGCCAGTTTGCATTGTAGTCATTGACTGAGCTTTTAAATTAATATTTTGCAGCAGTACACAGCACAGCATGGTAGTTGACATTACTTCGCACGGTCGTCACTTATCCTGTAGTTTAAGTTACGGTTCTTCCCATAGGCGTAGCCAGGGGGTGCAGTGGGTGCACCTGCACCCCCCCCAGGGCAGTGAAAAAATTTTTTTCAGGCCTAATTTACAGGAAAAATGTGTAAGTGCACCCCCGCAGGACACAAAGTGCACCCCCCAGCCACAGCAAGAGTCAATTTTTAGGAGTTTTTGCTGGGTGGTAAAAAAGTGCACCCCCGCAGACAAAATCCTGGCTACGCCTATGGTTCTTCCTTCAGTGCTTTGACACTGTTGCTTGGGTCAGTTGATCTGTAAAAACCATCCCGATGTGAACATAATGTGTTTGGTGGGATGTTAGACATTTCTCAACTTAACTTCAACGTCTAAGTCACAATATGATCATTCAGTAAGTGGAAATGATAGACACTAAATACATCCATTCATTCATTTGTAAAAAAGCACTGTGCACAAAATAAGTAAAGTTACAATGCTAAAAAGCCTAAAGCATTTATAATGCTTATGGCCTAAATGCTAAAGAAATAAAAAAATAGCACTATACTACAGTTCAGTGTTTGCAAAACTGTTTTATTCACAGAAGTTTGTTGTGATAAAGTGATTGTCTGTGTTTTAACTGCAGGGCAAATGAAGCCGACGATGTAATGGTTTCTGCACCAGAGATCAAGCGCATTGCTCTGTCAATCGAGGAAGAACTGTTTGCCTATTATGGAGAAGTGAACACAAAGTACAAGCACAAGTTTCGTACAATGATCACACATCTGAAAGATCCTAAAAATACGGTAAATTTACTTCCAGTTCAGTCTGTTCTCTTTTCCTGTACCTGTTCCACATAGTTCTGCATCTTGCTGAGGCTGACATTGACGTATACTTTATGCCCGGCTGGGTAGTTGTAATTATTATTGTTTTGTATTGTAGTTTTGTTTCGTATAGACACATTGGGTGAGGTCAACTTCCGCTAAGACTAAAGGCTTAGACTAAAGTCTTAGACCAAACTTGGGTCTAAGTCCAAAGTTAAGACCGAATTTGACCTCACGCCGGCGATTTCGTCTAAGACCAGACTTAAGTCCAAACTTTGGTCTAAGCCTAAAGGCTGAGACCGGACTTTCGTCAACATTTGGTCTAAGTCTAAAGTCTTAGACTAAAGTCTAAAGTCTTAGACTAAAGTCTAAAGTCTTAGACTAAAGTCTAAACTGGACAACAGACTTAATGCGTTCAGCTAAGACTTAGTCTAAGCCTTTAATAGTCTTAGCCGAAGTTGACCTCAACCATTGTTTTAGTGGCCATTTTTACAGTGAATCTGTTCTTCTTTCTCTGTGTTACGTTGTGCAGTGTCTGGGGACAGACCAATACGTTTCATATCATACTTGATGCTACCCCATCAAGTCTTTCGCAGTCTACTGTCTGTCTGCTACACAGAGTTTCATACTAATATTAATCACACATAATAATAGTGATAGTAAATAAGGTGTCTTTAATGCAGTTGTTGTAGTAGTAGTACTTATTCAGTCTTGTGGTCATAAGATAAACATGTAGACAGCAGTAGAGAATACAATGTATATTGTATTAATATATACAATTTGTATATATTAATATATACAAACAGAACTGCAAGAATTAAAACTCGGAACAAAATACTGAAATAGATGGTTGAATGCTTATGGGGTTTGTTAATGAGACGGAGCGTGTGAAATAAATGTCTGATGTTTTCTCTTACAGTTGGGACCCCTCTCCTCCGATAGACAGCATCTGAGCTGATGTTTGGAGGTAAAAGAGGAGATTATCAAAACTGTTCTGTGTTGCATTGTGTACTGAAGTTGCGCACAGTCATAAGCACTCTTAGATGAGCAGTTATTACAGTTCTCTGGATTGGGTTTTGGCACTCTGGGCTTATATCAGTGTGTATATATTCATTTGTGTTTGTGTATTCTGTGTGTTTTTGTTTTATATTGCATAGTTGATCTATTATTGTGAGTGCAGTGGGGTGGACCTGATGGGATTGAAGCCTAATCCTTAGGAACCTATCTGTCTCTAGTGCTTTGGCACTGTTGGTTGGGTCACTGACCCGTAAAACCTATGTGTTTGGTGGGACGTTGAATCTTACTCAATACAATCCTCGTACAGCTGGGGAGAAGAGGACATTTGTTTGCGGATCTTAACCAAGTTGTAATTGATGGATCCCGTAGGTTAGGTAAGAGGTCAGAGATACAAGATGAGGGTTCTTGGACTGATTTTTTGTTGATATCTGCTGGCGTGCAGGGCTTGTTTCGCAAAGTTCTCTTTGGTGAGCTGCCACCGTATCGTTTAGTACGACTGAGCAACGAGTCATTTGGATCAAGAGAGATAGCACACTGGCATGAGCCTGAAATGTTGAAGGTGTGTTTCTCTTATTACCATTTGTTCATCATCGTTAACAGCAGTCGCAGCTGCATGAACATTTTTCTGGTGATGATTATTAATTTATAAATTATAATTGTCTGATTTACTGAATTATGCTTTGTCACTTCCAGTGGAACATGGGCCACAGACCACTTGTATGCACTCAGTTCTGTCTCATGCTGCTGCTTTCATCTTCCTGCAGCTTTGTGTATGTGAAATTGCTCTCTGCCTTTCTTTCTCCAGTGGTCGCAGTTTTTCCAACAGTTGCACTTCTCTTCTTAGCTGGATCAGCACAGGCTCGTGATCAGATGTTTTTAATAACTGTTTATTACCACATTATCGGTTAAGCTAATTAAGTCGCATGCTGACTGCGCCAGCCTAGGTTATACACCGTAGATCTGTTCTTCACACATAATGCAGTGACAGTTCAGGGACTATACAGTAGTCACTAATGTTATGCAAGTCTTCACACATAATGCAGTGACAGTTCAGGGACTATACAGTAGTCACTAATGTTATGCAAGTCTTCACACATAATGCAGTGACAGTTCAGGGACTGTACAGTAGTCACTAATGTTATGCAAGTCTTCACACATAATGCAGTGACAGTTCAGGGACTGTACAGTAGTCACTAATGTTATGCAAGTCTTCACACATAATGCAGTGACAGTTCAGGGACTATACAGTAGTCACTAATGTTATCCAGTCGCCTCTTTTGTGGTCTTTCTTTTTGTCTAATTCTGTTGATATAACCATGCAGAAAAGCGTGATATTCCTCATATTGTATGACCAAGTAACTGTTTGCTTCTTATGTTTTTCAAGTGTTCTATTATTGTTGACAGCGTACTGGCATTACACTTCTCCCATCACCAGACAAGACGTTTGATCCTAACAGCATAAAGAAAGGCACAACGGAACCTGTTGTAAGTATATTTCATAAGTGATTCTTCAGCAGTTAAAATTACATATTATACACATTTATGCACTTTCAGTTGATTTCCAGTTTATGAGATCTCTAAACAGCCATTTTTTCTTTTTATGGTGCAAGTAGATGTGTTTGCGCCTTTTTAGCAATCTGGTCATCAATGCAGGTCTTAGTTGGCTCCAACCAAAAGCAAAGATCACAATATGCCTTTTTCATATCAAAAGCAGTGCTATATTAAGATTGTCTAAGCATCTTATATTTATGTTGGTGGCAAGCAGCTAAGTTGTCCTGAGATGAGGCTCTAACATTTCTACCCATTGCACGTCCACGATATAACTAAATAAAGTAAAAATAGTAGTTAATAATTACCCTGCCCCTAAAGAGGTACAGAGCCACCTTTGCAATAATTTATTTGTGTCGTATTGTGTTGTTGACAGCGTACTGGTGTTACTCTGCTGCCTCCTCCTGACGCACCGGTGGACACCAAGACCACCAAGAAGAACGCAGCTGAAGCTGTGGTAAAGAAATGAAAGTCGTTATATATTTAATGCCAGAGTGTAACTGATGGGTTGATAACATGAAACTGTAAATTTCACTTTTCACTCGATATTTTGGGTTAGACTAGACTGCACACTTACTGTATGTTTTGAAGGAGTATTTGGCCCAATGCACTTTCAATCCAGTCCATTATCCGCATGCAGTGCTATGAGTGTGAACTGCCATACAAAGCCAGCAGCCTCCAGTAACATTGATTCTGGGCAGCATCTCTTGCCTCTACCAGCCCCATGTCAGTGCACTTTGGTCAATTAAAATTAAACCAAGGTTTCAACAAAATGGGTGACTATAAGCTACTGCCACTGTTGAATGAGGCCACTTTGGTTGTCAGACCACAGTGCGGAAATACTACTGTACCTGTGCAGCGAGTTTAGCTATTAACCTCCTTAGCGGTAATCCCATGTATGACATGGGGTAGAGCTAAGATGCAGAAAATGGTAACCCCTAGTCTTACTTGGAGTATGAAGTCTGAAACAGATGGCCACCATGGGGTGATCACAGTAGGGTAGTCAGTCATTAAACTGACCATTCATGGCGGCGTATCACTTAGCCATGCTCCGTGTCTGCCCAGACGCCTAGATCTAATTAACACCATATCACGTTCAAACTGCTGTATGTTGACGTTATACTGTCTTATCGCTCATTAGCCGATTGCCGACGATGAGAGACAGGCATTAGCAAGCCTTGCTGCTAACGTACCACTTTTGGAACAGAAACCTAGGTAGAATTGTACCGCTAAGGAGGTTAATGTGCATGCAGGTATTTACTGAGGAAGTTGCACTTCCTAATGATATGGCAATATCGCAACTAATCCGGAGAATGGAGAATGAGGTCGTAGATTGAATAAGTTACCGAGGCCTGAATTCTCGTGTAAAGAAGTAGTATATTTTGGAATGTTTTATTCCTGTCAGCAACACTAGGTGGAGAGCATTGTGTTTTCTGGTCGTCTGTCCATCTGTCCACCATTTCATATGACGTGATTGATCTTCAGTTGCTGGAAGGACTTCAGTGACACTTGCCCCAACTGTTTGCCATGTGAGTGAACACTGCTGAAAAGGTTTTTGAGGTCAGAGGTCAAAGGTCAAGGTCATAGTGCGACCAAATGCACTTCTGTAGTGGAAGCATACATGTTGATGGTGTGTCACTTGTTATTTTTAGGCTAATTTTGTTGTAAGTGTACCGAAGTTGGTTTGTGTTGCACTTGTAAGCGTAATGATCATTTCTGGATGCTGATGGTGGTGATATTGTTGTGGACGTGCTGATGTGTTTGTGCTGATGAGCAGTCGACAGCCTCGTACAGTGACTCGGCGTTTGACTACCTGTCATCCATCATTATTGACACGACCCCCCAACATGGCCGACATTTCTTCGACGTCAACTGCCAGGTCTGCACTGGCAAAATTCCCGACCCACTCTATGATGAGGATCGTAAGTCTTCCGTTACGGCACAAGTCACATCGAGTGATGAAACTGCGGTGTCGGAAGACACGGCATCTGCACCAGCTGTTGTCAACATGTCGAGAGACCCTCGTCGGAGCAGAGCGGTTCAGGTAGCAAACCCAGTTGTTCCTGCAACAGCGGCTGTGAAAACAGAGATTCAGAAACCAGAGCCACCGGTGAAACTGGAACCATCGCCACGAGAAACTCCGATATTGGAACTGGTGAAGTCTGAGCTACCACCGACACCGAAGTCTCCTACGTCGAGTGTCTCAATGGTGCTACCTCCTCTGCCTGCATATCAGCTGTGAGTTTATGACGGCTTTGATTTTGTTTTATCATCATCGTCTGTCACTGTGGATGTATGGTGCATAAAATATAATGACTGAACTACTCTGATGTCATCAACTGTCCCATCCAGTAAACAACATCTGAGCTGTAGTGATTGTCTGGAGGATAAGTGGGAAGATTATCAGAACTGTTCTGTGTTGTATTGTGTACTGCAGTCATGTGTTCTCATATCAACAGTTCTTTCGTGCGAACTAGGGACTTTGGGTTTAAGTTTATGCTTTAGTTTACATCATTGGTGTTTTTCATGTTCTCTTTATCAGTGCTAATGCAGTCGATTGCCTGAAAAGATGTGTCTCCAAAATGCTAAATTACTGCTACGTTTGCAATAAATTATGTTTGTGACAAAATTAAGCGTAAGTCCTTTCCACATTATGTTGGCTATAGGACGGCTCTTTATTTTTCTCTCAATTTTTAGCCCTTAGTAAAACACCAGCTTAAGCCATGGATAGTGGGTAGTGTGTTGCATTTTTGCGCCTATTTACTCCCCGTCTTGCAGGTACTCACTGCAGCTACTTGTGTATCTGGATGGCCAGGCTGAGTTGACATGATAGGCTGCTTAGATACTGAGATGGTTTACTCGCCCTCAGCTGGTTAACCATCCCAGTAGTAACCATTGGCTGCGTTGATCGATACCAATGCATTTTCACTAGGCCAAACTGCCACCACCAGTTGGGGTGTAGTTGACTTAATTAGGTGGCGGCTTGGCTTAGATATGAAAGCGGTAATGGCGTTGCACACATCAACGAAGTTACCCTACACTGGTCCCATTTTGTACTGGGATGGATGACTGTTCGTGAGTTAGAGTCACATTCACACCGTCTTGGTATTTAATTAACCACCCAGGTCAACTCAGCCTGGCCATCCCTTCGTGGGTAGGTGCAATGAGTACTACCTATGGTCACAGTCATGCTAGGGAAGAAACTGCGAGTTCTGCGTATCAATAGGCCCTGTTACCAGGACTGCTGGCATACTGACCTTGTCAGTTAAATGCGCTTGCTGTTAATTGAGCTGGCCATCTGGCTGACATGTGGTCTTATGCTCACTCACTTGGGTGTAACCCTTGCTAGCTCAAAGCATCGATAAAGACGATGAGCTCCCAAGCAGCGGACCTTTCTGACTATGCAAAAATCTTCTTCTTCTTCGTCTGATTAGTTTATGGTCCTTGATCTCTCAAGCATGTGGCATCTGCTATCAAGACACCATACAGCCTTTATCTTCGTCATCATCATCATCACCATCATCATCATGTATTCTTTATTACAGAGTTGACAGATGCAACTCAATACAAACACTGCAAAGCTAGTGGTATAGCTACGTGGTACAACCCCTTCTGTCTGTATTCTGCTTTCATATCTGTACTGTACTTATGGTGTGGTGGCAGTGTAATTTGGTACTGGCCTAATGGAGGTGATGTCCTATGCTTGGGAAGGTAACCACAGGCCTGGCTGAAAGTAATGGCAGCCTACTGCCAGGTTTACGAGTAATTATTATTATTATTATTATTAAATCTGAACGTCATGACAACGTTATAGTCTAGCGACTTCAAGGTTGTAATATCACCTGTGGGTTGACTACCTAGTACTGGATCAGCTCCAGCCCCCCACACTCGACCTAGGAGCTTCACTGTCCTTATGAAGTCGAGATATAATATACGAGGGTCGTCCCATAAATAAGTTACAAAACGGCATAATTCTGTTAATTTTCAAAATATATAAAATCCGAAATATAGGTTTTGTACGTAATTTAATTCTGAATATCAGCTGTGAGTTTTATTACGATGACGTCACTGTGACGTCATTTGTCAACGATAAATATGGCGACGCTACCGCTGAAAGCATTCCGTAAGGAACAGCGT
>Ga0209562_1000438_pt1 | contig 14112 bp, 6 predicted proteins | sample WorMetvacBELIZE2_FD_187399 | JGI IMG/M metagenome (GOLD analysis project Ga0209562, IMG submission 187399) | Marine gutless worms symbiont microbial communities from Max Planck institute for Marine Microbiology, Germany - Olavius vacuus BELIZE.2... | ecosystem: Host-associated > Annelida >... | reverse complement strand
ATTTTATAGTAGGCTACGTGTACGATGTCGTCGTAAAGAAAGTTCACGTTCGCTATCTCATCCCCTGATGAGTTTCTTGTTTTTGGTCGCGCGACGTAGTGAAGCGCGGCATATGCTATTGTAAACTGTAAAGTATGTCCGCCCGTCCGTCCGCCATACTCGCGAGTCACGCCCAAACAGTTCAAGATATCGAACTACTTTTCACACCATACGACAGAGCGATGTTTCTACTTTCTTGAGACTAACTTTCGCAATGCTGAATTTAGGAGTTCACCCCAAACGAGTGCATAAAAGACAGTAAACTCATGTCAAGCAAAAATTGGACAGACAATCTGCCATGTCAGAAACGGTGCAGGATAGGAGGTAAGTTACTATTAATATTATTAAGTCGCATAAGCTTACGTGCTATACATTGGTACAGAAACTGGCGACCATGAATGATTATTATTGAACTGCGTAATGGCCGTAATTTCGTGTTATTTCACCGAATTCGTTAGCTTTGGGCCAATTACGTCACAGTGGCTTAATGTTTAGGTTAGACCTATACTTGACAAATACTATCTGAAACAAAAATGTAGCCTCGCTGGTCATTATCCGCTGGTCAATTCTATTTTGTAAGCGGAACTCTCTATGAACTATGAACCCCGCATTCGATAGCGATACGAATACTGGACTTGTGCAAAAGTGCACGTGCAGCCACCTCAGCAATGCTGGATATATCAGTATTACATGTCACTGTCAATAGGGGGCGCTGAAAACGCGAGATTGGAAAGGCGAGACATTAATCTGCACTAATTTTGTTATCACATAATGATGAACTAGGCTAGGCCAGTTACACGCACTTGATGTTATTAATAAATGAAATACTAAGTAGAGAGACCCGTTTCATCAAAACCAAACGCATGAATCGTGTATTATATTCGTGGAAACAAGCATGTTTGTACACTATACATACTCAACGTCATTATTCACTATATCCACCGTTACTAGCGACGAATACTGAAACATCCTACTATCAAAACGTGCAACTATAAAAATAACAGAACAGATAAAGGCATGGATCACTGCGGACAAACACAATATTGACAAACATGCTGGTCTATCAAATGGTACAAAAACATACACGGATGATCAGCCATAACATAAACAGTTAAGTTGAGTTAACAACAGCTGTAACTTACAACGGCAACGAGCAACTGTGCGTAGTAATGCTGGAATTTACGTGGATATCAACACAAGACAACACTGACAGGGTGGGCTAAAAACTGGACTGTTTTTTAAAAAAGTTTGTAGCTCCTGTGTATGATGATACAGAAAAGCGATCCACATATCAGTATGTTCAGTACTTTGTGTGGCTTAAGATACATGTTTTGAGTTTCATCAATGAACTAATGCAGAGAATATTCAACTGTGGTGAACTGCAAAACACCAGTCTCATTCCACAAAAAGGACTACACATTTGGGCCCACCCTGTATGTCACGTTACACAAGGAAACAAAATGAGCAATGAATTGTATTATTTAGCAATCTACCAACAGCACTACAACGCAAGAAGCTCGTCGAAAACACAAAAGATGAACGATCGAACAAACAACATGAATTTACAGAAACGTGGACGTCATAAGCTTCATCCTGGCACGAATCTAACTTAACTGTTTTTGTCCTTATGTCAGATATATCCTTTATATAATGAAAAGCTGCCTATTCCAATTACAATCAACTGCTACTGAAATGAATCACTAACAACGCTGCCTTTCAATCGAAGGCAGACCACCCGTGAACAGGACATACAGACACGGTTTTGCTTCTGTGACCTTGACCCAATGATCCTGACGTGCAGACTTGACCTAGATATTCGGAAGATGTACTTGCATACCAAATATGAACTTTATAGGTCAAAGCATTCAAAAGTTTGAGCATTACAGACAGACACACAGACAGACGTTACAGAATACATTATCATGCCGCATTCGCGGGTGGTAAAAGTGTCGAACCGAAAAATGAACAAACAAGTACTCACAACAGCAAAACTCCAACAGTTAACGAACAACGAGTGGTTAGCACCTGTGGATGATTAGCGTTAAGTTAACGAGCACATAACCATGACATAACAACACAGCCGAAGTGATTAACTCCTTCTACCACCGTTAAGAAGGAACTCCACAGTCTGAATACCACGCTAAATCTGTAATACCAAATCTCAAAGTTGAAAAACCAATGCAGCACAGGGTTCAAGACAAAACATAAACTTCTTTCATATGGACATCAATATGACAAAACAACGTGGCTGTTGACAGAAAAAAGGCTGGCAGGGAATAGCACAGAAAAACCAAACTTGTCCAACTAACGTCCAGCACCCCACTTACGAGATTTACCCACTTGCAAGGCAGGACTGTTTTAAGCGTAACCTGAGTTGTTCCCAATGCAATCAATAACACATATGAGTTTCAGCAACTGAACCATGACTTCCTCAGCAACAGTCCATCAGTGTAAACACTGAGCACTGGCAATTAATTGGCTGCAGTAAAGCTCTCTGTATCAAAGCTTCTACAATTATGGATAAATGGCGTGCGTACATTGTGATCAGTATGAAGATGGCAAAAGCTCACAAAAACACACATAAACGTTACTAACAGCTGTACTTGCTGCATTATGTACGTGTCTAAAGCTCTAAAATTATCACAAACTTTATAGTAGGTTACTTGGGCTTGATAGCATTAACATCAATAATATGTATGGTATCAAAGCTTCAGTAATTCTATTTGATTATATATTGGAAGCAGTGTTCTACATACATCAAAAGTGAACATTTTGGTTGTTACATCGGCAAAATGAGCAACAAATACTGCACATTAACTAATGCGATAACGGTTGGTAAAAATTAATTTCTAGGCAATCAAAAACAGCAAACAAGTGACAAGTAATCTCAAAAATCACAATCTCTAAAGCGTGTTATACAATAATTCCAACAGTGACAACTGGATATGCACATCACTAAAGTTCGTCGCTAAAAGATGAAAGCGAACTGCATAGTAAAAAGTATAAAACAACATGAGCTTACTGATATGGACACACAATGATCAAACGTGATGCCACAATGGGCAATGGACAACTACACCACACAGTAAAACAGCACAGCATACTCCTAGCTGAAATGGCATCACACATCATGCGAATAAAACTGATGCAAAAACTGCACTATCATGCAACATTCTGTCAATAATAATCTACATGTAAAGGTAAACGTGGATTTGTATAGTGTATTGTCGTAAACACACCTCTGACGCGCTCAGATATGGCACGCGTTCTCAAGGGATGTGCACGTATACTATCAAAATTACATGATGTTAGCCTAAAAGGTTCGATTCTGTACGTCTTGTTTTGTCAAACTGTCTTTAATAAAGATCTACCTAATCTAATCTAATCTAACTGATGCTAAGGATAACGAGGAGGATGATGATAATATATTTCTATTCCACAAAAGTAATGGTCACTGAACCTTCTTAACAATCTCGGCAAATATCTCGATATCTCAACAGATGAGCACCATTAATCTCAAGCAAAAATTACTTGGCACACTATGACGATTACAGTGTTCATGTACTGCACACAATGCACTAAGCCACCGGGACAAGACTAAATGACATGCATATAACTTTATGGCCTTCTCACCTACAATCTGTAATGACGACATGACAAATCAGTCTACATAGCGTGCCATACACAAACAGGAGTCATTATACATGCATTATGATTCAAGTCGCCAGAATAATTACTGACTCCACCCATACTTTCCACAGGTTAGAGGTTACATCTCCTCTTTGAACTTCAATACATAGTGACTTTGATTTACAGCAGAAAGCCCAAAAACAACTAACATGAAATATAACATTTCCAATTTAGGACACGTATGGAAAAACAAATAATGACCATCAATCTTCACTAAGGTTGCATATTACACCACAGACAGCACATTATCACGCCTGCACAATGTAACACATCTCAAAGAACAGCATTTTTTATCATGGCCGAGGGGAGCACTTGAAAGCGTTTTGTGCATTAGCAGTTACAGTCAAGACCTGTGTTTTAAGGGCGATGACTAAACAATAAATAAAAATAAAGGTCGTCAACTTTTTTTGAGGAAAAATGTGCACCCCATGGAAGAAATCCTGCGAGCGCCCATGCTTTTTTATAGTAAATCACTAAATATTATACACAGAGAAACACGTTACATTCAACATTTCCATGCCACGATCACAAAATTTGATCCAAAGCATGAAGCATCATCATAACATCGTTAACAAAAGGTTTAACATCGGCAACATACTGACTGATAATGCCATCAACTGCAGCATTACAGTGCCACACAGTCCACAAAAATGACATTAAATCAATACTAAAATAAAATTCATCAGTGTGCGATCACATATCATCTAAATATAAAATCAGTCAAATGGCATAAAAAGCACATCATCACGTGGTGTATGCATGCAGCAGTATTACATGTTGCATGCAAATGTTGCATTGTATAGACAGACAGCCAACTGCAAAACAATATTGGTGGCTCTTGCTCTATTTATATGATAATGGCAAATACCTGTACTGGCCATTTTATTGCAGCGCAGGAAACATGCACACAATTCTAAGCTTACAAGTAATTTACCTTGTTGTTGTCTGGTACGACTGAAAGCTGTTTATGTGCTGGAGATGCAGATACTATTTCACGTGCTTCTTCTCTATAGAAACGAGCATGATCGAATTAATGTAGCAAAATGTGCAGAATGGTCCAATTCACAGTCAATTACTTTTTTCTGTAATCTGACCTAAGGTTACAAAATTACAGCCATTCGAAATGAAATCAGGCTAAAAAGTGCTACTGTGGTGGCGCATAGGTGCTAGCACCATGAAAGTAATAGCGCCTGCGCTTGTGAACAATGTCTCCAATGCAGACAGACTGTGTTTTCTTTTGACACTCTAGAATCTATTTCATTCCTGCAGGTGTAATGGCACAAAATAAGAGTGGGGCCCATACATACACAAAACTGCAGGTGGCCAGCAGGACACTTTCCATTTATCAGAATTCACAGATCAGTTTTACAGCAGGACATTGAGCTGGAGATGGATATCGATATCGATAGCAGGACAGACATCTGATATCTGATACTGCACCGCACACTCAACTCTTGTTCCTCAGTGAGGTATCTGGCAATGGATGAGACGTGACAGTGACAGTGCAAGGTTGTGAACACACTAATACATGCAGAATCAGAGTGCAGCCAACTGAACATTAACTGAGCAACAAAACAGCAATATGCTCATCAAACAATTTTGATGTGCATAAATTTATTACTTCAACACTACTGCTACCGACCATATGAGCAACTGTTCTGTGCACCGCAAAAGCATGTGAGCGGATAACATTTACATGAAGCTGTATAAACATGGAAAGAGGTAGTTAGTAATGACGTGACAGGTCTGTGCTTAATCAAGATGCAACTGTTTGTAGCAAATGAAGAGGATTAATAAACAGAAAACAGCTTGGTTGTTGTGAAAGTTTGCTGCAGAACTTCACAAACAGCACAACTAGTTCAACAATCGATGACGGGCCGGCGATGCTAACCGAGGTGGCCCATACGAATAAGCATTAACGGCAAGAGAAGACTGGCGAGCAGAGTTATACTTGATGACAGGAATGTCAGTGGTCGAGGCAACGGCAGTTGGAATGAACGGCATCTGCTTCCGAACACGACTGGACTCTGGTGACTGTGAAAGATCCCACTGAGCTCCTCGCCAGTTTGTCTCAGGTCTTGTCACATCATCTTGACGGCCAGCACGTACCCTGAACCAGCAAAACTAGCATAAAATTACCAGCAAAATTGTTTACTGAAATGGCAGTGCACAGATGCTAGCACCATTAAAGTAATAGCATTTAATAATAATAACAACACTAATGTAGGAGTATTGGTCAAATTTTTGCTGCTGGCAGGGGGAGGGGCTTCTCTTTAACAAAGCCATTTGGGGTAATCCCATAAATTCAGAACCACAAAATTTGGTGCCAAAAACTACAAACATCACTTTGTCATGTGATGCCAAAAAGTATTTTTATATTTTGAACTGTTTAGTTGCGACTCATGAGTATGATGGACGGACGGACGGAAATTCTGACAGCAAATGCCACGCTTCACTACATTGTGTGGCCAAAATCGCATTGAAGTTAATAAACTTTATTGCCACCTTTGGCTGCGGTTTATAGAGTTTAGCAACTTCACAACTAAAACCACAACTCCAGCTAAACTGAGCTTAAAAGTAACCAGCCATATGGTCACGTCAAGACTATGCAGAACTGTACACCAGAATTCATTCACTGATCTGCCCAAAATAACAAATTTAACCGTCTGTCAGAACAAAGAGTTCACAGTTTTGCATCTTACAAATGCTGACAGTTATCAGCATCACGAGTACTGTGCAGACTGCAGTTGCACTGCTGTAAACTATACATTAACAAGCATCATTACCTCGTGTCTGCAGATCTCGCACGTGCATGATTGTCTAGTTTGTTCACATTAGTCGGTGCAGCTGTGGGCTAAAATGTAAACAAACCAGTGACAGAAAGCTACAGAATTATCAGCTCACACTCAAGATAACATCAGTGTAGCTATAAATGACAATACAGTAATAAATCATTACATTAACTGTGTCCTAGGGCTGCACACTTGTGTGCTGCCATCAATTTTAGTGCTTAAGGTCAAAGTTTAAGGTCAATACACCCACTTTTATTCACATCAAGAAACCAACCTAGACAGGTTACTGACTGTAAAACTGCATTGAACTCTGACCAGTAGTTTTCAAGTTACAGGCAATTTAATTTTCTTATCCAAAAAATGCTTTAAAAAGCTCTCAAAGTCAAAGGGCGAAGCCAAGTGTTACCAGAATCTACTCACTTCTATGGTTCACTATAACTCATATTTACACGAAGTTCCATTGATTTCTGATGAGTAGTTTTTGCAGCTTTTGCACAGAAAGACACACAGGAACAGATACTACTAAATACCTGCTCTTCCAGCATGGCTGGTACACAGGTAAAAAATGGCAATCAGAAAAACATGACAGCATTCAGACAGTCTCTGAAGTCAAAGAACCACAGCATCTAAAACAAATCCTTAATGCAGGAATATTTATACAGAAGTTATTCTCTGTACTCTGGATATGACTGTTGCATGTTAACTGTGACAATCTTAGCACAAGTAATAATCACGGAAAAAAACCAAGCACTGACAGCCAACTGACAATACTGATCTCTGTACACACCTGTCTAGCACGAAAATGTTGTAGCTCAATCGCTGCATTCCTCAAATTATCCTGTTGGTACTCGGCAGGTGGCAGTGGTCGAGGGCTCAGAGAGTTGTCGACAAAGTATGCTGGAGATGGATATCGATAGCGGTCATTGTTCTGCTGTCCACGACATGCAGGTTCAGAATACTGCGATGGTGCATTGGCCATAGGACCAGGCCGGTGCAGTGCAGGTAAACCCGCAACTCTCGCTGCTGCACTATCGTTAGCCCTCGGTCTGTTCATGTTAAGATCACGGCTCAAAACTGGCATTGAAACAAGTCTGTCATGTCGGATGGGGTTTGCTGCATCAGCAGGTGGATAATGGATTCGATACGGATCATTCATCAACACCTTCTGCTGTTGGGGACTCGGTCCATTGCCAGATGACGGTATCCTATCAACAAACTGACCCTGTTCTCTTCCTACTGCAAACATATCTCTCTGAGAACTGCTTCTCTGAGCTGGCACTGCAGGTTTGTTCTTCTGTACAATCTCGTGGCCAGCCGAGGGCGGCTGCTCTCGACAAGAGCTACTTCTGCTGGTGGCTCTCTGTTGATGCATTCCATCTAGATCTGATGTCGACAAGCCGCGTCTGGACTGGGTAACATTTGGCATCTGCTGGCGATATGGATCAAGTCCCTGCGATACAGGAGTCAGATTACGGCTTCTGTACCAGTCATGATTACCAGCTGGCTGAGAATACAGATAAACAGCAGCTATATGTTTCTGATTCACTGTTGGTCTGACATAAGGATGCTGATCACCAGCAGGTGTGAATGGTCTGACTGGTGCAGTCTGCTGAGGAATTCTTGAATGACCATTTTCATCAATGCCACGTACCATTCGGTTTGGAGAAATACCTCTGACAGCTTGTGGCATTTGACCAACATCATTACGTGAGCTGTATACTGGTTGTTGAGGGGCAGGTATATATGTGAAACCAGTGTAAGAGTTAGAAATCTGCTGCGGAGACTGTGGTAAATGTTGGCGCTGTGGCGAATTTGACGGCAGCCGACATTCTATATTGTTGGTAAAAGGTGGTGGTGAATCAAGTCGAGAAATTCTACGATGCTTAACCTCATCTGCATCATTTACTGCTCTGTTTGGAGAAGTACCTCTAAAAGCTCGCGGCATTTGAGCAACATTGTCGTGTGGACTGTGCAATGGCTGCTGAGGGGGAGTTCTGTATGCGGGACCGATACGAGCATCAGAAACCTGCGGTGGATATCGTAGTAAGTGCCGGTACTGTGGTGAATTTGACTGCAGCTGATTTTCTACATTATTGGTAAATGGTGGTGAATCAGGTTGGTCGATTCCACGATGCAGAGGCTCATCTGCAATAGACAGTGTTCGGTTCGGAGAAGTCCCTCTGACAGCACGAGAAGTTTGATCAACATCATCACGTGGGCTGTATGCTGGTTGTTGAGAAGTAGATATATATGCAGAACCACGATGAGTATTCGAAATCTGCTGTGGATGTAGTGGTACATGCCGAATCTCTGGTGAACGTGTTGGCACTTGGTGTTCTACATTACTGGTGACTGGTGATGAAACTGGTTCACAGATTCCACCATGCTGAGCAAGGGTTGGTGAAACAGTTGCAACATCTGCCGATGGTTTAGTGCCAGCTGCACCAGCTGGTGATGTTATCAGGTGTTCATTGCTACTGGAAATGGCACTCAATTCCAGAGGACTTGAGATCGTCAATTCAGTGGTTTTCTTTCCTACCCTAAACACACCACCATATGCCAATTCATCACCACGATAATCATTCATCTCTAAACTACTATGATCTGACACAATTATTACTATTTTATTCATACTCAAAGTACGTAAATAATGAGTAAAAAATACATCAAACCTTAAACCACAAACATTTCACAGAAACTCAATAAAACAACAATCAATCCAAAAATGAAAACAGAAGTGCAACTTCAGAATTAACTAGATAACAGTCATTGTTGAACCATCGATGGGTATGTCTCCACCAGAAAACGTGTCCGTGACCTTGATCTTTGAACTCATGACCTTAAAAAATACGTTCATGGCTCGGTGTATGAAATATTTGTGCAAGTTTTGGGTCAAATCCTGTCAGTGGTTCAGGAGCTGTCGAGTTCACAAGATTTCTATGGCAGTCACTGGCTGACCTTGACCTTTGACCCAGTGTCAATGTCATCAGTGTCACATGGATCTGTGATCAGTTTCATTAAAATATATCCAGTTATTCAGGCGATATAATGATGAATAAATGGACACACAGACTCAAAGACCAGACAAATGCATGCAGACAACTGGATTGCTTAATGCCTCCAGCACCTATCAGCAGCGGACACATACCGACTACTAGACTGTGACTTTGCAGGAGAGCTTTCCTTCGAATTTGATTTATTTGGAACACTCTTGTTGCGTTTGCGAGAAAATCTGAAAGAAAACAAATAACTTCAAATTAATGCAGCATTTACACGAACACCTCTCTGATTAGTGTTAAATCTAGTTATCTGATTGAGCAAGGTTTAACATCCACCAAACACATTATAGGTCATATTGGGGATGAATTTTTACAGGTCAAATGACCCAACCAACAGCATCCAAGCACTGAAGGAAGATAGGTCATTAGGATTAGGCTTCAATCCCATCAGGTCCAACCCACCGTGCTCACAATAATACAACAACATGCAGTAAGAATCAAAAACACACAAAATACACATAAATAAACAGAAATAAATCAATGTACCACGAAATAGGCGCATTGTAACAAAACTCGATCCAGAAAACTGTAAGAACTGCTCATCTAAGTGTGCCTATGACTGTGCACAGCTTCAGTACACAATACAACACAGAACATTTCTGATAATCTCCCTTCTTACCTCCAGACAAGCATCATAGCTCAGATGTTGTCTATCGGAGCAGAAGGGGTTTAAATCTAGTCAAACAGATGGCAAAAATGACCATAAGTGAACTCTTCCAACAAGCTGAAAGAGTCACCAAAACAATGGTAACACATGTTTATTTTACCTGAAAAAACGTCCAAAACCTCCTTTTCCAGTTTCTTTCTTCCCTTTTCCTTTCTTTTCACTTGTCCAGTCGGCTTCTGAAACAGAAAGAGTAAGCAGACTACATTTACTTAGTTTGAATCAAAGTTGCAAAACAAGTGAGCATCAGTGCAACACTGTCAAAACGTGGCATCCACCGTTATAGGTTAAATGGTCTCATCACAACCTTGACCTCTGACCCTGAAAACCATTTTCAGCAATGCCCACTCACATGAGGAATATTTATTCGCGGCAAGTTTCACTGAAATCTGTCCACTAAGTAAAGAGATAAAATGTCATGCAACGACCTAAAAACAGTGTGCTTCCACTGCCTATTGTGGGTTGAGGCATAACAAGACCCAAAATGTCACTCACCACCAAAGATTTCTAGAACAGCTGTGATTCAGTCCAAGTGAAAATGAAATGATTATAAATTCCTGTACACACATGTATACTGTATATGCTAGTAGCAAAACGGACACCATAGAACTAATACTAACCAGCCAGGGATGCTGCAAGTGATGGACCATCAAACGACTTGTCAACAGCTACACGGAAACTCTGGTTCATGTTACGTGCATACATCACAGACTGAGACTGCGGGCTGGCATCATCTGGCATTACACTCTCTTCTCCCACTGTTTGTAGGTTGTCTAATGACAGAGACTTCTTACGAGATCTCATCATTGCAAGATCTGGCTGCACCATGTCAACAGCTGCCTCAGAAGCCGACAAAACTGTCACATCAGCCGACCTCACCGCATCAAATGCATTACTACCTGCAGCATTACAACAACATGTGGTAACATTACCAGTGTCTGCAGTTTAAAGTAGATGAATATTTGACTAAAGTGATAAGCTAACTGCGACAATTCCTTACGAGATTCACAGCAATTATTGCCAGATCATATTGTTACGTAATGTGTAAAACATATCACTCTATAACGAGCACCATAATTTCAGCCTAATTACACACAGATCTATGCATCAACCGAGATTTGGCAACAGCCACACTGCAGTTTAGACTGGCATAGAAGAATCAAGCGCAGTGATGATCAGCATAAACCACAAATACCACATTACATATGCATAATCATCAGCTGTGAATGAATCAGTATTAGACCTTCGCTTGTTGGACTCTCCGGCTGCATGTTATATGCAATGGCAGAAATTGGTTGCTTCTGTCTCCCTGCTGCACTGCCCTTATCACTTTCATATGCAGAAAGACCGCAACCTTCATTAGGATGCTCATCGGTGTCTGAAAGCTTTTGTGCCTGCATGCCATGAGACTGCGCAAGAGCATCTTGTGCCAAATTCGTCCTGGAAATAAAATTACAACAATACAGTAATACAGTAAAAAATATTCAAATACTTGATATAACAACGGTTAACAATAGACCACGTACCTCCACCAAGGCCAAACTGTGGAAGAATGGCATATTTTGCAATGCTGAAGTGCATGCTGTTTACTTATTTATTGTCCATATGGCTCTTATGCAAACCAGTGTAAACAAAGAGGGCATGGTCACTGAATTGCCACTATTTAAAGTTTTCAGTTTTTGTCTCTTCATGATCCAGAAGTTGATGACTTTTAGAAATTAATCTGTTCGCTGTAGTCAACAAATTAATCGTCGATAGATACATCTCTGGTAAAATTTTCATGATGATCCGATCAGTAATTTTTATGAAGTTGTTAAGGGACGTTTGTCTGACAAACAGAAAGATAAATGCTGTAAGTAAAACATTACCTCCTTGGCTGAGGTAAATATTAATGAACATACTGGCAATGATTCGGTATCTCTGCACCATACAGATGCTGAGCATCGATCTTTACAAAAATGCATAACATCTGACTACAGTGGGCACAGCTGGAATATATGATATAATACCACAAAATATACGGTACCACACTTTGCATAGCAATGCACAATAAAAACAAGTCGTAAAAAACAACAAATCAACAAAAAATCTTGAGCACAGAAAATCAGAGAAAAGGTCTCAAATCATAATGATGCAGAAGCATAGACTTGCTTTAGTAGAATGTCAGTGCTGTCCCCATCTTCATCATCTACCAGTGCCACTGTGCTACGAGAAGCCAGCCTATCCACTGCAGGTTCAACTGGCAACAGCTTTGACTCAGAGAAGCCAAGTGTTGAGACAGGTCTCTGCTGCTGCAATGACTTGACCGGACGTCTCTACATGGTGTGCACAAACATCGTACACAGTTAAGCTCACAAACACTCACACCATGACAGAAAATGAGATTTTTTTAAAAACTGGCTGAGAGAAAGGGCCAGCACTCATCATTTCCATGTTAAATCGCCGTTTCAGCAACTCTAAAAGCACCTAAATGGAAACTACATTACTTACTTGGCTACTGTGCTTAACAGGCTAGAATACACATTACTCCTTTAATGTCAGATGACTCTTAATGTACTTACATATTATATATGACAGACTAACCCCATCAGAAACATGCAGTTTAATCCCATGGCTAACAACTAATGACAATGACATCATTTGCATATATCCAGAACCGTACAGCATTAACATATTAATGAAGCTATACAAAGGATGAGTAGGTACCATGACAATGTTATCAGGTGCACTCTTCTTCAGTGCCTGTCGACTCACAACCAGTTGTACCGTTCCACCAGGCTTAGTACTGCGCAGCAACACCAGTGCATCTTCCTGCGACTTGTTCACCATACTCAGACCGTTGATCTGCCAAATACAAAATACACTATTAATGGTGTTATAGAAGAAATATACACTTTTGTACATGGATGCCATATCAAATTAACAGACTGACGACAAATTAGAAAAGTCAACAAATCACATAATTAATTATACACTTTGGAAAATTAGAACTGTTTTATATGAAGTATAAGAACGTCTTATGACGACGTTAGTAACTTATACCGTCATTTAGTTTACATTCCGCCATTTCATTATCACTGGTATAAGATACACAGTAATCATTATCATTATGATTATGATAATTATGATTAGATATCATATTGATGACGACAATGATTATTATTTTATTATTAATATTGTACAAAAAGAAATTAAAAAGACACTATCACAAGAACTGCTGCAAGCATGGGCGCTCACAGGCATGGGCAACGGGGGCCCCTGAAAATGTTGTGCTTTTTGTGCTACAAATGTTGTCTAAAGTCTCAGCAGATGAAGTATTTATGCATTATTTTTAGAAAAATGTCGCCAGCTTCTGGGGCTTTGCCCCAGACCCCCACTGGGGCTTTGCCCCATGACCCCACTGGGGAACTTCCGTCCTTTAGACCTCCTCAATGCCCACCCCAGAAAAAATCCTGTCGGCGCCCATGGCTGCAAGGGAAGTACACATAAAGTAATGTCGCATTTCTATCTACAGTTACAAGTGGTGCAAGCATGACCGTCATTACCAAAAGATGCCTTCAACAGCAGAATTTTTATACCTCAGTTCAGCATGATTGCCTGCATGGACTGTTCAACTCATGGAGATGGCTATGCTTTGTCAAGGGCACTCCACCTGATGATGAGGACAATGACAAGTGTGGAAGTGTGCTTTGCATTCAGATCATGTTACCCACAGGGGCAGTACTGGGCCGACAGAACACTTCCTCCGAACAACTTACCTCCCAATATGGCCGCCAATGACTTGCAGTGAAATGCCACATTACTGTCGTGTAGTAATTCGCGTGTAAAATAGTTCCAAGGAGTTTTTATAATATTAAACATATTGAAC
>Ga0209562_1000437_pt1 | contig 14136 bp, 6 predicted proteins | sample WorMetvacBELIZE2_FD_187399 | JGI IMG/M metagenome (GOLD analysis project Ga0209562, IMG submission 187399) | Marine gutless worms symbiont microbial communities from Max Planck institute for Marine Microbiology, Germany - Olavius vacuus BELIZE.2... | ecosystem: Host-associated > Annelida >... | reverse complement strand
GATGCACACGTTGCACGTCGCAAATTAACGAAGTGTTAGATCCGTGATATGCGAAGAGTTTATGACAAGTCATACAACAGTCGTTCTACACAGACTTAACACTACCATTTTCAGTCAGCTGAAGCCAGAATAATCACTCAAAATGGCCTAAAATGGCCTTATATTTAGCTCTGCTATAATCTTTTGACTTCACAGTCGCCGTCTTTCATTTACATTATTATGGAAAACAGTGTCCGGTAAAATAACGTAAAAAATAAGCAAATATCAGAACATGTTGATTAATCTTTAAAAACAATTTTAATCCTTAAAAGTTTTTTAACGATTAATCGCTTAATTAATCGTTAAAATCCACAGCCCTAGTTTTCTATGTTTCTTCGTTTGCTGCACTTGATGCAAAATAAAGTATATATTGAAGTTGTATTGGTTATTTAGTTATACACAGTGTTTCACTGTTGTTTTCTATATATCTCCTAGGAAAATGATCAGATATGCACAAAAATTTCAGTTAGTGTGGCTGACTTTTTATTGAAACCCACTGTACTTCATGAGTAGTATAAATTATTGTGTGCTAAAAGTAGAACTGAAATTAAAATTAAAGGGCCAAATTGAAACAGCAGTGTAGTAATAGTATGGTGAAGCAGAAGGGGACGGTGTCATCCACATTTTCCACGCTTAAATCCACGCCAAATGGCAGTCTTTACTAACTGATCCAATGTCTGCACTCTGCATGCATGTAAATTATGTTCAAATTTTTCTGACAAATTTCACTTTCATGCATTCCCTATTTTCTTTCAAAACTACATTCTGAAGTGAAATAGTATTTAAGGTAGGCTTAAGAGGGGCCAGGCCAGGCCGGGCCGGGCCAGACCGGGACCGTCTTCAGCCTGCCAGACAATACTAACTAAACACGGGCCGGGCCAGGCTGGGCCTGTACGAGGACGGGCCAGGCTGGGCCAAAAAAAGCAGGCCTGTGCAGACCTCATATGCACTTCCAAGTTCTGGGCTCACATGTTTTTGGAGAATTAGAGCAATGCACACCAAGCCACCAATGATAAACAGGTCTCCAAATGGGGCTTGTGATTGCATGGGTGAGAGCCTCTCATCACATGACTCGTCAAGTGATGATGGGTTACCTTTACCTTCGGGGAGGACAGCATGCTGTCCAGCGCTGAGGCCGTAATCAGATTCGGCCCAATGTGCAATGTGATGATGGGTTATAAGAATAGAAATATCCTAATAACAAACAAAAAAGAGAAGTGCAGAAAAACAACAAATACAACCAGATATTTACAAAGAACACTGTAAATATGTGAAATCTGACAATAACAGAACGTCTTTTCCAGATTAAACCAGCTTAAATACTTTGCTTTCTCAGTCGCCAGAGCTATGGTGTGCAATAGCTGCATGCTATTACTAGAGACAGATAGGCATGTACAGCTGAAAACATTTATTTGCTTATTATTATATACATTTAACTTTACTTTTGTATACGACTCTTATGTATTGTAATGTGCCGCCGAGCTTGCGCTGGGCACCCCATAGCAGATTTATGTGCTGATGATGATGACAATACCTAGTAATAATTTCAACCTCATGAACTACAAACAATATTGGTCAAATGTCAAAACAGAATCACTGCTTCAAACAGTGTATGTAACTTACTGTTTCTTGAGGCACGTCATAGGACAGATATTGTTTGCTTTGTAGTGGTGCGTGATTCTTCTTAAGCTCTCCATCCACTCCTAACATGTAGAAGTAAATATCATATGTCAAATACAATCTTCAAATACATGGTGTTCCATAATTACGGGACCCATAGCTCTGTTCCGTCCGATTTCCGGCCCGCTCCGCTCCATTTTCGGCTCCACTCACATGCTCCGGTCTGGTCAGTGTGACGTCCGAACGTCATCATACTCGGTCTCAATGGCTGGATCCCCCAAGTTATTGCAGAATAACTTTTGAATAAATGGATAAAACTGACAAAATTTACGCAAAAAGCAGGTTCTATGTTAGGCTATAATTTTCTGCTTCAGTAAGTGTCAGCTGCTCAAGGCGTTCAATGCTGTCATTGCTGCGCACCCACCGCAGCCGACCGGGACCTTTCAGTCGTTCGATGCCTCGTTGATTTGCTTCAGAAGTTTGTTTAGTCCTCTACGTCACCAATTATTGTCGTAAATTCCTTCCGTAAATGCTTCACTCACGAAAAATTTAATAGGCCTAGTAGCTTCATCTTTGTCTGTAAAAACCACTTTAGCATGCCGACACAATGACGTCACACTCACTGATGTAGAATTACAAGGTAAAGGGAGTACAGATTGTAAAAATTCTGACAGCACCTCACACAGCATTATCCCCACTCTGGTCTGGAAAATTTTCTGTATATAAACCATATACTGACCAAGTTATGTCACTAAAAGCTAGGTGGTCCCGCAATAATAAACACCAGGTATATAACAAAAATACATGCAGTGTTACATGCAACAATTAACAAAAATAGCTGCAAACAGTACTAGCACTTTTCTGGGTTTACCACAGTATGCAATACAAATTAACAAGTTACTGGTACACTGAAGTACATGACAAAATATAGCAGAAATAAGTGTACAACTGCAAGATAAATGAATACAGCATTCAGTGCTTTATCAGAAGTAAGAAACGACACACACTAAACATGACAATTCATCGTTCATGTGTCACCAGGTTTCCCACGAGCACTGATTCGTTTTACTGCATTTGTGAGAAGAAAAACTAACTGCAGTGAAATTAACAACAGTTCTTACTTCTGCTAAAGCACTGGACCTTTTTACATCGATCACTCCACTTTGATGAAATCCAGTACACTGGAGAAGACACAATGTGGCTGTAACATGTGAATGGTGAATAAGGCGTAAATCATTATTTTTGGCGTAGTAGTGTGGTGAGGTTGAACAAGCTGAAAGGTGTGGTTTCTACTTCCTCGCAACCTGATAAAAACCTGTATGTGTGTGTGTGTGTGTGTTAACCTCAGTGGCCCAAATCACAACAGCTAAATGTAAATGCTTGTAATTCTGCATGGGGTTCTGGAAGCCCACCCCAAAAACTCTCTCCTGGACATTCCCCTGGATATTAGCTCTGCAAAAAAAAATCCCTGCCCCCTCAGAAAATTCCCCCTAGACAAACCCCCAGATATTTCCTTTGCAGACATCCCCCCCCGAAGAACTGAATTGGTTAATTACCCCTGCACAATTTCTCCCAAATGCCAGCTAAGCAGCACAGCCACATCAAGGTTACAGAACGCTTCATGTACCATGGCAGTACCAAAGACTCTTCTGGCCGCTCAACACTGGCAGTAATCAGACATACTGGTTTAGCTGCGAGCATATGGGCAGACTTACCAATGTCTGACGGTAACAGAGATTTAGCCTGACTACAAAACTGCAACTATACAATGCAGTAAAGTAGACTCTACAACAATGCTATGAGTGAAATCTTGACATGTTTCACACGACATGTCGGCGTCGCATTCCCAGTGTTTGTTGGTCTGACTTCATTCCTAACACCATCATCGCTGAATGCACATCACAGGTTAGGATAGGATAGTCTCCTCAGCTCGCTTTGCAGGAGGCGCCTGGCAATCTCCAGACATGAAACCATCCACACTTCCCTGAGACTGACCATTGTTCAGGCCTCAAACGGATAACAGACCACAGTGGAGGTGACCTCGTGGGCGGCCATGCCACAGCTGGGTGTTATGACTGAAAGCTGACACCTGACTTATTACTGACAATTTGTGGAACACTGCAAGTGACCATGATGCTTGGACTGTGCCAGTGTCAGACAAGCAGTTCAGTGAACGAACGTGAGTGATCACAGCCACATGCTACTTGTTATATACACAGTGGCCCAGAGAAAATGTACAGACCAACGTTTTGCAACCATTTGCTGCAGATGCAAGCAGTTTGTACCAAAATGCTCAGCAAAGATCACTGTCTACCAGCCAATGCCAGACTTGAATGAATGAATGAATGAATATGATTTAAGTGACGCTATCACAGAAACTGTTGTAGGGGCACTGAACAAAATTAAGTTCTAAGATGGCGTTGAGTGGAATAAGGTTGCACTTTTGATAAAATAACTATTGATTTTCCAGGAAGACAGTGGAAAATGGCATATGCTGTTTGATCTTGTACGAATACTTGATTCTACCAGTGGCAAAGCTCAAAGGCTGAGTGATAGTGACTGACGTCATTCGGAGCGAACTGATTCAAATATCGATTAATGACTTACACTGCAGTGAAGATCGACAGCCAGGTCACTCATTTTTAGGGTGGACACATTTCCATTAAATCTGCGACTTTGGCTTTTTGCAAACTTGTCTTCTAACATGACAGCCTAGAAAATGTCGCCAGTATTGATGCTTCTTAAGCAGTTCCCTTACCAGCTGCCAAACAAAGAACATTTAATGACAATATCCAAAATCTGCCCTTTCTTCGTGTTATCAGTTAATTTCTGAGCATTTTTGTGTGAACCATGTGATTCTGTGCCAAACTGTTGCAAAATGATGGTGCATTAAACTGTGTATAGATTGTTCTGTAGTGGCCCAGAAAAAATGACTGTAAACAGTGTCTGAAGCTATAAAAGTTTGACGGCATTTTTCTCAAATTGACTTTTTGGTACTTATTTAGTCCTTGCTAGCAACCACTTGATTTAATTTCAAAGATGCGAATAACAACTATTTTAAAAAGCACCTCTTCCTAGGATGTTGGTCTAGCAAACAAGCTGAATATGGATTATATATTCATCTTTATTCACCATTTCTGGTAGTAATATAAAAAACGAACAGAGATAAACAACTAAACAGATATACAAACAAACAGACAGACAGACAAACAGAGAGACAAAGACAGAGAAGACAAGACACAAACAAATTCTAGGTCTCTCTACAAAGTTACTACAAAAGTGCACACATGCCAAAATTTTTATGAAACTACAGGAACATGTACCTCAGAACCCTTTTTCAACTTAGGTCCATATGTTTGCAACGGGTGCCTCGAAGTTTGGCAGAAATGGCAACATGAGGTCCTGGAAGTGAAAACCATTAGCCCCATCTGGGACCAAGTTGTTTTTTATTCCTTTTATGTGCTAATGTACACACACAGTTTTTTGACGATGTTGCAAACTATTTTACACTGACAAAAACAACAAATGTGATAATGATGACTCAAATGTCATACATACAGTGGCACTCTTCTCATCAGCAGCCACAAAGTTGTTGTAAGTGATGTTAACAAGGTCGAGGCCAGAACAGACCGTCACAGTCCGCTGCTCGACTGAACCACTTCCACGTGACTCCAGCTCCATTAGTAATTTTGGGTCCTGAACCAAACATATACCTTTCACCTTCCACATAATCTTTCAACTAGTTCATATGCTCCTTCAACATTCACAGTTCCATGAGTTTTGATAAAGGCTCTAATTTATTTCAATAATTCAAGTAACATAACTACAATCCACAGGATGCTAATAGAAACTTACCACTTCTCAGGAATATCGGCAACTTAAATTACAACATCAACTAATTTTATGACCTTCATACCGTTAAGAATATTCCATCCACCTCATCTAGAGTAATGCTGCCAGATATGAAGCCCACCAAAGCTATCATCAATAACTCAGCTGCACATTTCCCAACTGTCTTGAAATCTGGCATGCTGATGCATTATGGACTGTGGAGACTGGCGAATCTTGAAAATCCACTTTCTACGAAATCCAAGATGGCCAACAGCGGGTCAAAGTGCAAAAGTAGTGTTGGTTTTCAATGCCACTCACATTTCAGCCACTATCGTTTCGATAGGAAGATACGTGAAATCAAAAACTATGGCCTTACATACAGTGATGAATGTCCCATCATCCCCAAATTTGGTTTAGTTTGGTCCACTCCCCTCTGAGTTTTTGTGGGTCGGTAACTCAGTGTGGAAAAAAACTAAAAACTTACGAAAAACCAACCACAAAAATTTGCTAAATCGTCAACAATTCAGCCACCCACTTCCCAACTGTGTTGAAATTTGATACACTAGTGTAATATGTTCCCGGAAGCTGTGAAATTGTGAAAATCTACTTTGAGTCACATCCAAGATGGCGTACGATCCCCAAATTTGACATAATGAAATTGCTGAAACTGCCTCAGATTGTTCAGTTTGCTCAAATTCGTTATGTGTATGCGTTATCACTCGGCGGAGGTCATACATTGATTGAAATCCACCTATCATGAAATCTAAGGTGGGGTTAACCTCCAAACTTTCAATATTTAAATTGCTACATCTCACGGATTCATTGACTTCATTAAAATTTTGTAAGTAGTTGTAATATGGGTCTGCAGAAGCCGCACAATGATTGAAACCCACCTACTATGAAATACACGGTAAGGGTTGGCCCCACATTTTCAATCTTTAAACTGCTATAACTCCACTGTGAACTGATCAATATTTTGCTGCAATTCTGTAGTTGGGTGCACTAAAAATCTGCAGAGGTTGCAGAGTGAATCCACTTACATTACAGTGAAGTCAAAAAGTGAATACAACCTATAAATTTTCAATATTTAAATCGCTGTTAACTGACTTCAAACTTGGTATCGACATTATAATTGAAAGGAAGAATGACTGGTGTGAAATTGGGCAACGTCAAGTTCCACTGCATTAATACTGCCACCTTTTCTAGCACAGATTGCAAAACAAGTAGCTCAGCTATCGCAGAGAGACTGCGTGGAAGACTCTAACTGGGAGACAATATTTTATGGACATTATAGGTCTGTCTTCAACCACTGTGACATAGCTGGCCAGCAAAGCAATCGAACTCAGTGAAAAATGCAAAATAAGGGCTATTATGACGCTCATTCAAGGTCAGCAACGTCGGTATCAATCAAAAGCTCGTACGCAACTTTCCATTAGTGATTAATAGTAACTGACATCCTATCTCGCACCATTTCAGAGTTATCGCAGCTTACTGTTGTACACTTTGCATTTTTGAGCCACCCTTTGGGGGGCTTAGGGACAACGTATGATGTTCATCTTGGGCTCATTGGAAAGCGTGTAGTGGACTTCCTATTATTGTTAATTGAACTTTTATCGCTACGTGTTACGGCTAAGGCATTACATGTGAAAATAAATAGAAAATCGATGACTTCGCTCCAACACGGTCACTTTGACCCAAAATTTGAGGTAGAAGGGGTTGTCCCAATCATTTTCACATGGATAGTTAGACCAATGAATGCCTTACAACTTTGTCGCTGACAGTTTTCACACAAACATTGTAGCAGACTTTCTTCAACTGAAGTGCAATTTTACAGCGAAATCAGCCATTTTGTGTTTGTGAGCCCCCTTAAGGGACTTAGGGGCAACATACGATGATCATCTAAGGGTCATTGAAAAGCATCCAATGAACTTCCTATTAGTGCTAATTGAACTTTATTCGCTAGGAGTTACGGCTGAGGCGCTACGAGCGAATATCGGTTCAAAATCGGCGATTTCGTTCCAACAGTGGCCGGTTGACCCAAAATTTCAGGTAGAAAGGTTCGCCCCACCAACCATTCTTCTTCTCAGAAAACTAGGCTAAATGATCTTTCGTACGGTATAAAAATTTGGACACATCATTCTTCCGCTTTGTCACGATTCACACGTCTGACAGACAGACGGATGGACAGGCGGACAAACGGATGGACAGACAAAATTCTCATCGCTAGACCGCGTCCGCATTCCATGCAACACGGGTAAAAACGTGAAGTACCGGTATATGTTGATTCTTTCCGGAGTGTTTCTTTAACTTTACTTCAATTCTAAAGCAGAAATTGTGAGCAATTTTTCCCCAAACTGTTGAACTGCAAGTAATACTATAATGCTTTGGTAAATACTTTTAACCTGCCAATAGTCATTAATTTGACTCTTGAAATTTTTGCCTCCGTAGATTTGTTTATCACTCCACAATATTAATATTAGTATTAGTATTAGTACATCTAGCTCTCAAAATACACTGAATTACTGCCCACAGTAGCAAACTCTCCGCTGTCAATATCTTTTCACCAGAAACTACATTTTCACAGGTCATTCACAGTACAGACACTGAACAGTCAGATATTTTTGCACATCAAGTATTTTACACTACAAAAAATGACATGTGACCTTTGGAGCAGCACCAACACGAATGTCACTGACTTGTGAGCATTCTATCACTTGGCCCTCCTGCAGCCACAAACACCAGCATCACAGTGACAGCAGCAGCAGCAGCACTAAAATAGATTAACATGAGCAATAAAGTCGGCTGCCATACACCGACATTATTAAAGACGATCAGGCAGTAAGTAAGTAAGTAAGTAAGTAAGTAAAATGATTTATTAAGCGCCATTAGTCAAATAAGTGAATCGGAGGCGCTGGAGCATGCCGCTATGGGGTATTAAAAGCTGTTTGGTAAAGGTGTGTTTTGAGGTGCTGCCTGAAAGAATGGAATGTTTCTGATGAACGGAGTGAGTCAGGAAGATAGTTCCAAACAGTTGGAGCAGCTGCTCGAAAAGAGCAGTAGCAGCCAACACACTCCGAGCAGAGTACACACCTGTGGAGTGCACAGTAAAGTACAGTGCCTCTGCAGTCATAACCCTATCGCAACATTACAGCAATGCACAGACTTAATGACCATGACACATGGGTGCAAATGACACACCAGTCGTTTGTGTAAAAATGGCCATCTACAACAAACTGTCAACACTAAGTAGCAGTACATCATGTTGACTGTACTGCCAACCACATCATCGACTAGCGCAGCGTGATAGCTAGCTAGCTAGCTAGCATGTGGCAGATCTGCTAAGCAGCATTCATCACAGTAGTGTCAACAAAAGCACTCCACCAACAGTGACAGTGACAGTGACAGTGACAATGACATATAACAAATACATTGGTAGCGTGTACACCGTACATAGCATGGCATGTGTACTGGCATAAAGAACAGACTGTGATCACTCTTATCTGTACAGCACAAGAGTCATTCCATGCTCAATTCAACAAATGCTCACTAAGTCACCATCTCAGAAAGTGATAATATTTGGCTGGCGAGTAGATGACCATAAAAGAACATCATATGTCACATGCATTACGTTCCTGCATTAAGTGAGTAACTCACATTTTCTCTAATATTTGTCATAATATCATACGAGAATACCACAACTAACTATCAGCAATCTAGCTTGAACAGTGTCTGAGCAGTTATTACTCTTAGTCTAATAGTGGCAAAATCAGAGCCTGACATGAAAGTAGTCCACCAGTTGACAGCTGCTACTCAATGAGACAGTCAGTAGCAGCAACCAACAACATGACAATCCATCTTCAGATCATAGTCTCTTCACAACAAATATACTGAGCAGACTCATCGTATATACAGTTACTGTCAAACACTCTAGCTCCATTTGTCGCAAAGACATTAAGATCCAAAAACGGACTGTCTCTTGCAACTGAAAAATTTCGCAAATCAATTTTACCGTACTGTCTTAAACATTATGATTAACACAGCTGTTGCGAATTATGTATGTATTACTTACAAACTGCTGTCGCAGACATTGGACATTAGCTCTAGGTTCTTTCAACATTTTGCTATTTTATTGTATATTGCACTAATCCAGCTTTTTTTGCTGCCAGAACAAATAAACCATTATTATAATAAGTTACTTTCAAACAGTCTTTATATCAGCACTATTCACGATATGACACTCATAGTTAGTGTATAGTTTCTTATATAGCCATCTAGTGCATAAAACATTATCACTTCCTCGGGAAGTTTATGGATTTTGGTTGAGTTGACATGGAATTACCGAAAACTAAGTCTAGACAACCTAAACACAAACATAGAAGCAACTTTATTCAGCAAATCAAACTAACACAATATGCAGATGTAAATAGACATCTTACACATACTGACCCGAATGGCAACCGAACTGGCAACAGTCACAGCCAAACTGACATGCAAAGTTATGAGCATATGATATAAATGTGACAAGAGTGCTGTTTAATTCATTTCGTAGCTTCACGTTCCAAAAACCTCAATATTATTATGGCTTCCACAAACATCATCACTATTACAAGGTGTCTGTGCAAAGGCAATTAATAACTGTCAGTCAAATCAATAGCACTGACTGGTTCACTGACTGACTGACAGGTGGTCCAAACAGTGTTTGTTCACCAAAGCAGGAGACACACAGATGTGTCCGGTTTTATTACCGCTTACATGAAATGCCAGCACAGACTAGCTACAAGAAAGATGTTCACCTTGGGCTCATTGGAAAGTGCACAGTGGACTTCTATTAGTGATAATTAAACTTTATTCGCTAGATGTTACGTCTGAGGCACTACGGGCGAAAATAGATCAAAAATCGGTGATTTCGCTCCAACACAGTCAGTTTGACACAAAATTTCAGGTAGAAGAGGACGTCCCCCACCAATATTTTTGCATGGATAGTTAGGCCAATGAATGCCATAGAACTTTGCTGCTGACATTTTTCACATAAAATAAAAACTGTGTAGCAGACTTTCTTCAAGCAAAGTGCGATTTTAGAGGAAAAACGGCCGTTTTGCGTTTTTGAGCCCCCTTTGAGGGACTTAGGGGCAACATATGATGATCATTTTACGCTCATTGGAAAGCGCGTAGAAGACTTCCTATTTGTGTTAATGGAACTTTTTTCGCTGGGTGTTACGTTTCGTAACTTATTTATGGGACGACCCTCGTAGGTAAAGCCAATGAAAGAAAGAGAAAAGTAAAAAAGGGGAAAAGATTAAGTAAATAGACAAGGGGGAAAGAGGGGTGCCCCGACCCCATACGGGGCCCGCTGAATACAATGGTGGTGGTATCAGAATTTTGACCAGAAGCTCAGAAATAGCGGTCTATGCACATGCACAGTACAAATTTGGCCAAAAATATCACTGACAAATGCTCAACAACTGACAAAATATCTCTTGCAGAATGTGTGTTGAATTTCTAGGCTGCTACATTACTGGCCTCGTAATTAAAGCTCAGACTTACTAGCACAACATGGGCGGCCGTCAACTTGCAATGCATCGCAACTGCCACCTTTTGTAGTTACACATAAAGTGCACAGCTGTGCATCAGTTCTAGTGATGTGACGAATTTGAATTCGACAACGTTCGAACCTCCAACGTTTTCAACAGATTCAAAATTTGACGAATGTTTTAAGCACTTTGTTGTCTTAATGCGAATTCGTAAATAATACTTGTTCTATGACTGATTTCATATGTACAGAGAGCGACAGAGCACAAGACAAACCTATTTTTTTCTCAAATTCAACCTATCACACAAACTACAGTTACTGAATGTGTAACAATGTTTGCTCAGTCATGTGTTACACTGTACTAATATAAGCACTGAATTTATTGACTTTAGCCTTTAGAAAATAACATGGTTACATTATTATTTAATTGATCTAAACAAGTGCATTACGTTCCAACTGATAAAACAATGCCTCTATTTGAATGCAAATTTTGCCGAGCTTCGTCACATCACTAATCAATTCTTGCTTTCTGAACAGACGGTCAGACAGACGATCAAACAGACGGGGAGGAAGAGCCACCTAACGGCATTCAAGTACCACATGCTGTGAAACTAGCACAGGTAACTGTCAAACAGAGACACACATACATTCAACTGACAGCATGAAATTATACAGCACAGAACACATGGCTGGCTGGCTGCACTACGCTTCCCAGCGGGATGTCTCGACATCTGACAATGAAGCACAACATTAGGTGGACTGTATAATAAACTACAGTCCCATAAACACACACAAGTAGCTCAGCTGTTGCAGAGAGAATGTGCTGCAGGGTGGGGCTTCGAGGCAACGTATGCTGTTCATCTTAGGATCATTGGAAAGCCTGTAGTGGACATCATCATCATCATCATCATCATAGAATTTGTTAAAGTGGCCTAAGTATGAAAAATACACTAGGACCACTGTCCTATTAGTAGGACGTCCTATTAACTGTAAGAACTGAACTCTTTTCAGTGTTCACTAGGTGTTACAGATGAAGTGACACGATTGAAAGTCGCCAGAACAGTATAACGAATGACATGCGCAAGCTTGCACATTTATATCATCCAATCGCCTGATATAAATGTAAAAGCTTGCATATGTGAAACATCACCACGACCTATGAGGCTCTCCAGTGCTATGACATGCATCAGAGAGCTCATCACTGATCCTCCAATACAACAGCAGCACTTCTACACCAAGCACAGATCACCAATGGCTATTGCACTGTTAGCTCAACTGTGGTGAACTGTTCTGCTGGACATGCTTGATGCCTAACATGCGTTGTGCATCACAGCAATGCATTGCATTCAACAAGCACCAACCAACAACTTGCTCTATCAACTCTGACCAAGCATGTTTCATGGCAAATTGGTTGCACTTTGGTATCATGACGTGAATGCCAATAACAACAACAACAATATCAACAAAAAAAGCCAACAGCTCATACCTTTCCATCACTTTTCCAGTAGATGAAAAAACCCAGCTCATCGACATGCACTGTGCATCCAAGCTCATACACGCCAATCTCCTGCATTCATTGAGCAGCAGACAGACAGCAGCACTGCATCTCAATGTGTTTGATACACATACACAGATACACACACCAGGCACAGGCATGAGATGCTAAAGCTTAAGACTGAGGCAAGATCGAGATCATCACCTTCCGAGACCGCGACCCTGGCCTCACCAGCCGAGACGTTTGTAGGTCTAAAGACAAGACCAAGATGCCAAAGCATACATTGTAATTATTGCAGTAGTGACAAGAAGCTCAGCTACTGCAGAGATAGTGCCTGTCGGCGGTCGCTATGCCGTTCAAGAGGATTCAAGGTCACTGATGTTAGTACCAACTAAAGCCTGTCTGCAACTTCCTATTAGTTACCGTACTAGTACTAACTTACATCCTATATTGCACTGTTTACCAATTATCGTGTAGTATCAGTCAAGGGGTTACTTCTCTTTAACACACTCATTCAGGGTTAACCACTAAACTCAAGACTATGAAGTCTGGCCGCAAGAAACTAGAAACATCAGTAAATCTTACCATACAGTGCAAAATATATTTTGGTAGCTTGAACCGTGTAGGCATGGCTCACGGGTGTGACGGACGGACAGACAGACAGACATACAGAATGGCCTTCAGTAATAGCACTCTAACAGCATTAAATGCAATCTAGAAATTATTTTTTCACGCTTATTATCTGTTAGTGTATAGCATGGAGGCCTCAGTGCTTGGTGGCAACACACCACCCCAGAGTTGGCATGTTAATGTGATTAGTAACTAAGGGCTCAAAATGTCTAACTCTACACATCGTATGAGTAACATTATCATTACTAGTGATAGCTGAACTAACTCATTTCATTAACGTGGCCTGCACTGAGACAATCTCTGTAAAATTTTACCTGGATGTTAATAGAGGGCCAACGTATCAAATGGCGTAGAAACATTGCCGATAATTTCAATTACCTAAGTAGGGTGCACAAACGTCACAGAAAAACAGACAGACGACAGACAGACGGATGGGCAATGACATATAGCGAACGTAAACGTAAACGTTCGCTAAAAAATCAGTCACTGACTGTTTTCATAATCTATGCTAATCAGAAACAGACATGGCCAATTACAATACACCGCTCACCATGCTACACTACTGCAGAGAAAATCAGCACTGTAACTCATCTGGCACTAAACGCAACTGCTGTCACCTGTAACTGGCAAATGTTGATGTTCATCATTGCATAAGCAATAAACATTAAACAACCTGTCTCAGAAAACATAGAAATGTTGAGACTTACCGTTCGAATTCCATTCTGCGAGACCTACAGAGAGCAAAAAATAATCACTAGCATTCAACAGCCAGTGACAATACACATGTTAACTGAACTGAACACACTCAAGCAGTCATAGTGAGAAAGTGAACAGCCGCTGAATATACAGTCATCAGCAATGAAACCATTCAATAGAGAGACAAGATAAGGTAAGACGAATATAACAGACATATTTGCAGCCAGAAGACGAATTGCAAAATACAACAGAAATATACTACAAGAAACTCATCAGGAGATGAGATAGCGAACGT
>Ga0209562_1000436_pt1 | contig 14179 bp, 10 predicted proteins | sample WorMetvacBELIZE2_FD_187399 | JGI IMG/M metagenome (GOLD analysis project Ga0209562, IMG submission 187399) | Marine gutless worms symbiont microbial communities from Max Planck institute for Marine Microbiology, Germany - Olavius vacuus BELIZE.2... | ecosystem: Host-associated > Annelida >... | reverse complement strand
CAACAAATTGCTGAAACGATGGACGGATCTTTGAGTCTTGTACACGAAAATGACCAAAAATTCTTAAACTTTGAGCTCATTTTTTAAAAATACTTAGATTTTTCTGAATGAAACCAGACGGTTAGAAGTTATGCAACGGTCTTTGATCATGAGAAGTCTATTTGTCTCAACCGTGTGAAAAATTTTATGGGCCTGTTGAAAAATGGAAAGGCAGTGATAAAAACTTTCGAAACGGGCCTAAAATAAAATGACCGATCCACATCATAAGTTACTGAAAATAAAAAGAATACGATTTAAAACCTCCTGTTGACGATTTAGTGCATATAGACCACTTACATCGAAAAATGCTATTTTCTCAACACTCCCTTTATAGAAGGTTTTGATGCTCGGGGAGTATCTATTGATCACCTTCTTCGATTTTGGTGAGGGTGAAGGATTTCAGACATAAAAAGAACAGGTTCTATTCGGCAAGACAATATATTTTCTGCATGTTTCTGGAATGACCCACGGTTGAGGGCTTGGACACGATATATTGAAGAAATCTTTCAAGAAGGCTCTGCAATTTGTTCATTCTGGCCACCTCTCCTTAGGGAGAAGGGTAGAAAGAGCGGATAGGATGTCTTTTGACACCTCCGCGGGGCGTCGCATTCCATCAATGCGTACGATCTGGTTGTCGGGATAGTGGGAAAGCAAGGGTAGCGTTTCTTCCTGATAGATTTGCATTCTCTTCACCAGGACCAGTTGATTCAAGTCATCTTTCCTCTGCTCGACTGAAGCCCTGCCTTTCAACCTTTCAACCAACATTTTTTGGGAAGAAATGTCCAATACAATCACCTTTTGCACGTCGATATGTTCCTCCAATATCTCGGCCTGTTTTTTCGTCCTTGGGATCCCATCCAGCAGCAACAGCTGTTCTTGAGGTCGATAACGATGTGTAGCAACTAACTCTTGTACAAACCCCTTCCAAAGGCTTACAGCGACCTCATCAGGCAACAGTTTCCCCTTCTCAGCATAAAGATGATATATTTTTCCCCCGGAAGAGTCCGAGGAAAGAGATCGAAACATCTCCCCCGAGGAGAGATGATAGAAGCCCCCTGCACGTTTGAGTAGGACCCCCTGGGTTCCCTTTCCTGACCCGGGGGGGCCAAAAATTAATACAGAGCGAAAACGTTCTACAAATCCATTACCCACAAGTTCTTTCTTCCCAAAGAATGATCCGTTTATCCCCCCTGCCTCATACTCTTCCGGAGAAGACGAAGCAATAGACGGCAGCCCGCAAAGGCCCCCACTCTCTCTGACCTTCCTCTAATCGATGGTGCTGAGCCGACCAAAAAGGCAGCGTATCTGAGGAGGAATAAGTAGTCAAGCCCGACACGTTGTGAGCTTATTGTTCAGCAGGGATAAAGCTGTCCAGGACAAATGAAGCTCTCAGTTTTTTTTGAAAAAACACACTCTTTTCTCGGAAGAGGAGGGAGGTTGTCTTCTTCACCAAACGATTTAGCATCTTCCTCTAATGTGCGGCTGATGAATGTGACAAAGCAACTTTCACGATTGTTAGGGGGCGGCGTTGTTGCACAATTTAGTAGTATGGAAGTCTAAGCGATATGATCTCTGAATCTTTTTAGGAAAATTGTCACAACAAGCTGAATTTAAAGAATATGTGAAAAGAAGGGAGAAGACTGTGAACCTCGAAAACTCTTAAAAACCGACCGAAGCAAACTGAAAGTGAGTCCGTTTCATGAATTGTGCAAACAATATTTTGTTCGGTGCAAACATCCTCATACCAACTGAGAATATAATGGGCCTGTTGAGAAAATGGCATTTTTCGATGCAAGTGGTCTATATGCACTAAATCCTCAACAGGAGGCTTTAAATTGCATTATTTTTATTTTCAATGATTTATGATGTAGATCAGCCATTTTATTTTAGGACAGTTTCGAAGGTTTTTATCACTGCCTTCCCATTTTTCAACAGGGCCATAATCAGCAATGGCCTATGTCATATCGGGCACGCTATTCAACAATTTTTTCGTAACAATAGACAAAAAAGAAAAACCGGTTAGAGTAGGGAGTTTATCCCACAAAAGAATAGGAGGATCGGAGATGACAACCTTAATTTCCAGAGTAGGACAAAACGGGGAAGTTTTATATAGACTTACAGTGCAAAAAACATTGATCTATGCGGTTGTAGCCGTGGGGACGTTATGTGACTATATCATCATGTTTCCCGCGATCAGGTTTGAAAGGTGGATGGGCGCGATAATGATTACAGCGCTTCTTCAGTCGATAGGGGAAAGATTTTTGACCAAGGAAAGGGAACTTGCGGTACGCAGAACAGAGGCTTATGAGCTCCCATTGGCTGTTGAGAATCCCTGGGCGAGAGCGGGTGGTTCCTTTATCAGGTTTTTATTTCCCTATTTTTCTCTTTGTGGCGTGAGCTTCCTCCTTGAGAGAGGGGAGATGAGCCGTCTTCCTTCCCACATATTTCGTCACTATATCATCGAGATTTTTCGTTATGCTTTTTTTGGAGGAACTATTTCCTGTGTTTTGCATTTTTTCTTTCCTTTCAGAATGAAAATAGATGCTTCGTCGTTAGGAACGGTACGCAGGACCTTTGCGCAGGAGAGCTGGTGGAGTAATAATGGTGCTTTGCGCCGACTATCCAATTTTACAATGAGATCCATTTCAAGATGCATTAATTGGCCTGCTGAAATGACTGGGATAAAAGATCTTAGCGAAGGTGAAGATAGCGATTCCGCTTCGGACCAATCTTCTTCCCGAGAGAGCGATCACCCTGATAGGCAGGATGAAGGTTTTGGTCGAGAGAGCCTCCATGTTCATGCTTTTGACAGATGTGCAGGTATTGACATTCCCGATGATGAGCCGGGAACAGGAAGGCAGGGTGGAGATCTCAAGGAGGGAGATAATGAGGGACTGCTGCAGCGTCAAAACTGTCGCAATATGGATGAAAATGCGAGCGATTCCAGCGAGGAGAGTGATATTGTTGGCTAAGAGGAGTGAACAAATCAGTTGAAAGATAAAAGCTATTGCCTTTAAATGGGGCGGGAAGGGGGCTTCTCTTAGATTGGGCGGGCGGGGAATTTCCCCCCAGTGCTAACTGGGTAAGCGGTCGATGCTTTGGAATATTTCTTCCATTGTGGAGGAACAGGAACTCTCTCGGCGGTTTGACCTGTCGGGCATTCAGTCTGCCGCGCAGTTTCGTGTCCTTTTTCGGGCAAGAAAGCTTTCTTACTATCTGATCAATGATCGAGGGGAGATGGATCAGCGCAGGCTTTCCTTTCTTGTCGATCGTTTGCAAAGTGAGCCGCCCATCACCTATTTCGGGGGGTCGTTCGACCGAATTGCCCAAGAACATTTCCTGAGGGTGTGTCTTTTTTTGAAAAATTGCGAGAGAGGGCAACGGCTTTTAAACAGGTTTAACCTTTCTCAGTTAGACCGATATGTTGAAGAATTGCTTTTTTTTTCTTTGAATGCTGAGGAAAAAAAGTCGGGAATTTCTATTTTGCTCAAGCGGGCCGTTCTCTCTGCCCTTTTCGCCCTGTTACGTCAAAATATTGGATCTTGTTTCGCCACTGCTCCAGCAATTCTCATTCAAAATGAGCAATTTGAAAACCTTCTAGTGGATTTGCACGACCTGATCGCAACGTCGACCTTAAAGCGTACAACCTCTGGAGTAGAATATTCTGTTCCCATTGCTTTGAGTTGGGGGGTTGGAGACCTGTATCAAATTGTCGATTTTTCTGACCCAACCGTGTTTGCTTCACCAAGTTTACAGGCTGTTCTAGATACCATAGGGATTAAGAAGGAAGAATGCCCTTCCAAAAAACAGAGCGTAATCGACTTCATTAAAAGCGCAATTCAAAAAAGAGTGGTTCGAGATGATCCTACCCTGCCCGCGTTGGAAAAAAAAGCTCAAGGAATCTTTAAAGCCTATGTTGACCATGCCCTTCTCAAGGTATGGGAATATACACTTGCCTCCTTTGCCGACCACAAGGTTGAATTTTTTCGTTGGAACCTCTACAAATCCTTGGGGTTCTCTTCCAAAGAAAAAGGGGGAATTGCTCAGGTGATTTATGAAGAGGTGGAAAAACGCTTAGAGAAAGCAAATCAGCAGGTAGAAAAGGAAAGAGAACTCTATAATGAGGCAGCAGATCGGTGTAATGTCACCCAAGCCCTCTTAAGGCAGGTAGATTCTTATGACAGAGCGCGTCTGCTCAAGCGTGAACATGCGACATATCTATCCCATCTGAATGAGTGTAGCCACCTGCTTCGTCAAGCGGAGGATCGGTCTCAATTTTTGGGGCAATTAATGGTTTTCCTCTTAAACTACTACGCTCAGAGGTTGCCAGATTTTTTTCAAGAGATCTACGATCCGGAGCTTTTTGCGAACGCGGAGACGATTTACGAAGATAGCGCAGCCGGATTTCGTTTGATTTACAAGATGGGAAGGAAAGAGCCCTCCTCATGGATTCTCATCACTGAAGAAAAGCAGTTCATTCAAGCGCTCAAAAGTTTTTTTTCCATCGTAGAAAGTTTCATTCTTTCTGAATGCGAGCAAGAAGAGAAAAAAAAAGAGATAGAAGAGCTCACGACTCTATTAGTTCAGCATATCGATTCGCCAGAATTTATTCTTTCCGCCTTTCAAAGAATGCAAGAGCCCCCTCCCTTTTCAACTGAGCCTTCCGAAGGATATCGGTTTCCTTGGTGTCGCTCTGCAGGGGGAAGTATGTCTTCTCTGGTGAAATGTTATTACGGTTTGGAGAAAGAACTAACGATCGAACAGAGCGTAGTAGAGACCCCTCAGGAGTTGTTGATTTTTTTACTAGACACACTGAAATCCCTTCCCTATGAGGTGACCAAACTATTTGAGAAACATGATCATTTGAGCCTATTGATGACCGCACCCAATCATGCCTTTCTGTTGAAACCTGGTCTCTCCCCCTTCAAGGAGGGGTGGTTGGACAAAGGGTTTACCTATACCTGGGTGCGAGATCAGGTGGTTGAACCTGCTCGAGCATACTATGGAGAAATTTTTCTTGACTCATCCACCCAAGCCCAACTCACTCAAAAGTTTCTTAAATCCTTTTGTCCATCAAACACATTCAGTTTAATGCGAGACTTTTCTTCCTGCTCTTCCCTGATGAGTTTGCCCGAATTTCGGAATCTGTTAGTGCATTTGATCGAGGAGGTTCCACCCTCTGCTGATCATGTTGACTCTTTTTTGAGAAAAGTTTACCCTCACCCCGCCCTTCTTTTCGCAGATAGCAATTGGGCGGATCTTTACCTCGGCTTTGTATTCAACCCCGGTACCTTTGATTTGGAGCTCTGGCGTTTGGACGCTCAGGGCCATTTTGGATTTCCTATGACCTGCTGGAGTCATTGTTTTGGTGGATCTCCTCAAAAGATGTGGACTCTGTATGTGTCTCCTCAAGAGTATAGTGGGCATCATCGATCAGATCTATCCTGGATAAAAATTTGAAGTCGTTTTGGTTCGAAGGGATCGATGCAATCGTGGTCATCCCTTTTGAATGTAACAAGGAATTGAACATAAACCTCTTTTGGCTCCCAAAGAGAGTTAAAAATCTTGTCGTTATTCGTCATGCCCACAGCTATTTCTGAAGAGATCCCAGGGTTTTCCGAAATGAAACTCAGTTTCCTGTCTTGACTTAAAACAGCTTCCAACATTACCTTTCTCTGGGTTTGACCCTGTGGGAAGGGAGGTGATTATCCGTGGGTTACAAAGGATTTGAATTTAACGAGGTGGGGAGATGGCTCAGCGGTGTCGTTTCAAGGTAGGTAAACTGATTCGAGATAAGCAGTCAAAGACTCTTCAAGATTCTGGCGTTGAAGTGGACGAGCGCATCATGGGACTGGAAGAGTTTGCTCAAAGGTTAAAAGAGAAGATTTTGGAAGAAGGGGAAGAGGTTGTCAAGGCTGTTGATCTAGGTGAATTACAGGAAGAAATGGCGGATTTGTTAGAAGTGATGATGGCGTTGGCGCGCTTGAACGGCTTCACACTTGAAGAAGTAAAGCAAAAGGCTCTCGAGAAAAAATTGGAGAGGGGAGGGTTTGATGCACGCATTTACAGTGGTTTTGTCGATATTGACCCGGATCACCCCAACGTTAAGTATTATCGGGCACACCCGGACAAGTATCCAGAGATTTTTGACCGTTAGGGATGGTGGAGAACTCTGTTTCCAGACCTTTCTTCCTCTGCGTGAGCGAGTTCCATAGGAATCTTCCTCGTTGTTATCTCAGTTTTCTACTTTTTTTCCCTTCTTATAAAGGGTCTCTGTGACCCTGCCGTGGGAATCATAACTTTTTTTTGTTCCTTCGAGTTCTCCGTCCTCAAAATTTTGATAAAGGCGAGGGGTCCCATCATCATAATATTTTGCAAACTCACCATCTGGTCGTCCCTCTCTGTAATGGGCGCGAAAGATCAATATCCCCCTTTGATTCCACTGTTCTGAAACTCCATCCAGCTGCCCATTTTTGTAACGGTAGATACTTTTAAGTGTGCCATCTTCAAAAAATCCCTTCTCTTCCCCCTCTTTTCGGTCATCAACAAAATTCACCTGCTTGCATATTTGTCCACCAGGAAAATATTGACAAGCCTCCCCTTCTTGTTTGTCCTGTTTAAAGACTCCTTTTGCCATGAGACGCCCGAAGCTATAAAGATGGTAAGGGCCCTCCCTTCGTCCCGAACGATAGAGAACAGAGCTCAAAAGGACTCCCTTTTCTGAAAACTCTTTGACCTCCCCCTCCAATTTATTTCGACGATAAAAGGCCTCCAATGCAACCACTTTTTTTCCGTCCGGGGTGGGGGGGTGACATACCCAATGTTTTCCCTCTCTCATATTGCTTGTGTAATGATAAACGGATTCCCTCCCCTCTTGATCCACAATGAGATGGCGCCCAGATAACTTTCCTTGTTGATAAGTTGCTTCTTCCAGCAGATCCCCTTTCTCGTTCCAACATTGTTTAAGACCATCCAACGTTCCATGGCAGTAGTTCATCTCCATTTTTTTCTTTCCATCTCTGTGGAAATTGAGCTGTACTCCATCTAGCAACCCCATGTCATCATAGTGGTAAAGGTTAGCTAGCAATGGTACAAGATTCCCCTTCTCTGAAAGGTTGGGGAGTGAAGAGGGGTCGAAAAACTCCTGTTGTTCCCCCACATATTTGTTTTGGTGTAGGCGATAGTGTGCTGCCAAACTTCCATTTTGATAAAATTTTTTGGCCTCTCCTTCGATCAATTCATCGCGAAATATTTCTACCAGTTTCAACTGTCCATTGGGGTAAAATTGTTCATGTTTCCCTTCTTTCTTTCCTGACACAAATTCTATCCTTTCCTGGACCCGGCCAAAGTCATCGTAAAATGTATGTATGCCCTCGGGCTGATCTGAACGAAATTCCCCCTTAAACAGAAGCTGTTGCTTAGGATTCCATTGGTAAAATTGGCCTTCTCTTTTTCCATCAACGTAGTGGCGTTCCAAGAGCTTGTGTCCCTCTTCGCTCCACTCTACATGTTCTCCGTGAGGCACGCCCTTTTGAAAGTGTTGTTGACTTTTCACCTGGCCATTTTCATGCCACTCCCGAAGCAGCCCATCTGCAAGACCTTCAACATAGTTTTCTTCCTTTTTTGCTAACCCTTGATCAAAATATTCCTGATATCTGCCATCTATATTCCCATTCTTGTAACGAGTTTCTAGAGAGAGCTGTCCATTGGGGTACCATGCTCGATACAAACCTTTGTAGGACCCATCTGCGTTTAAAGAATATTCGCAGACTTTTTTTCCTTCTTGATTGAAAAAGATGATAGGGGAGGACGACCCCCCCTCTTGATCATACTGAGCCTCATAATGCAGCACTCCACTCTCATGCCTTTTCCAATGTTTTCCTACTTTCTTTCCTTGATCATAACTCCCCTCTCCCAGGAGGGCCCCGTCCTCGCTCCACCACCTCTCCGTTCCATGTTTTTGTCCTTCCTCAAAGGTTGCCCGGTAACTTTCCTTCTGATTGGGGTAGTAGAGAACGTGGCCTCCGTGAGGCTTTCCGTGTGTAAAATGTTGAATTTCAGAGATATCCTGATTTTCTGTCAAATGCACTACCGCCGGCCTTCCTTCGGAAGAATGGAGTTGTCCTTGAGTATACAGCTTTTCACAAGCGACTTTACCGTTCCGATAATGTTCGACAACTTTTCCTTCCACCTCTCCATTTTGAAAGGGAATTACGCTCAGTAGACTTCCATCTTCATAATAACGACAGCTATCCCCTTCCAACTTTCCTTGTGTATAATATTTTTTTTCATAGAGGGATCCATTTTCATAATAAACACAAACTTCTCCATGAACCTCTCCTTGAACGTAGGTGGTGGAACGACACACTTTTCCGTTGGGATAAAAAGAGGAAAATCGACCATGAAGCTTACCGTGGTCGTAATGGGCAAAGTTTTCGATGGAACGACCATGGGGATAAAAGGAAACGCTGGCCCCATGGGGTATGCTTTTTCCATCGATCACGGTCAGGTCAGTTTCGCTTTGATGATGTCCACTTTCGTAAAAGTAAATCTGCTTGACTTCACGCTCTGTCCCCTCTTCATCTTCTTCGTGAAACAAGAGAAACTTTGGTGCTCCACTGGAATAACGTTCTCGCACCTCAGCACGCCAATAGGGCATTTGTGGTAACAGTTCTTCCCTTACTGCATTTTCTTTTCTATTTTTCTCCGCTCCTTCGGCGAAAGGAGCGAAAATGCTAAATAGAAAAAGAAGGACCAAGAAACGACAACTGCCCATAAAATCCACTACCCTACGTTTTGTGTTAAGACTCAAAGCGACTATACCATAGAGATTGAAATTTTTGCCACTTCGGATGGAGGATATGCCCTTTGCTAGAGCGGGGAGACACCGTCTAGACAAATGGAGTGTAGCGGAATCGAACCGCTGGCCTCAACAATGCCATTGTTGCGCTCTACCAACTGAGCTAACACCCCCCATCTTATTGCCCACCTCCGATGCCTATTTCAGCGGATAGTAAATAAAGAGAGACATTTTTTACTACGGTTTTATATCATCACCGGGAGGTCGTCGGTGGAGGAGGTGAGGGGGCGATCTCTTTAAGTTAAGCAACAAGAGGGCAAAAAACCCGATGACTCTGTGGAGTACGCAAGACTATGAGTATATTCGATTCGCTCATTCCCTGTTCGCCTGACCCATTGTTCGATTTGAGTCGTAGGGCCCAACAGGATCGCTCTTCTGAGAAGGTGGACCTTACGATCGGGGTTTATCGAAATGAAAAGTTACAGATCAACAAAATGCGAGCCGTCCGAGAAGGAGAAAAACGTCTTCTCTCTCAGGAGAAGAATGCGACCTATCTACCTCAGAGTGGCGAGCCTACTTTTTTACAGAGGGTGAAAGAGCTGCTGTTTGGCTCCCATCGACTCGAGTCGATGGGAGAATCTCTGCTTGCTATTCAAACATTAGGGGGAACGGGTGGACTGCGTGTTAGTGGGGAGTTTATCTCACAACATCTGACCAGAGAGGTGTGGGCCCCTTCTCCGACTTGGCCCAATCATCGTGGTATTTTCACCGCTTGTGGGATGAATTTCTCCGAGTATCCCTACTACTCCGCTACTGAACACACCCTTCTCTTCGAACAGATGCTTGACTCCCTATCTCGGGCAAAGGAGAACAGTGTGGTCATCCTGCATCCTTGTTGTCATAACCCTTCTGGTTGTGATCTCTCCCAGGGGCAATGGGGGGAACTTTCTGCTTTGATGTTGGAAAAAAAGCTCTTCCCTCTTTTTGACTTTGCCTATGCAGGCTTTGCAAAAGGGGTGGAAGAGGATATGTGGCCCATTCGTTATTTTGAGCAACAGGGGCATGAGTTTTTCATCGTCCTTTCCTTTTCCAAAAGTTTCGGTCTGTATGGGGAACGGGTGGGGGCTCTTGTCGCCATTGCCAAACGATCGACCAGCGTATTGTCGACCATTATCCAACGTTTGATACGGACTAGCTATTCCACGCCCCCCAGACATGGGGCTGAAGTGATCTCTCTCATCTTATCCGACCTTTCATTGACCTCTTCATGGAAAGAGGAACTTGAAGAGATGCGCGGCCGCATCGGCTCCATGCGCCGACAACTCTCCCAAAGATTAAATGAAACGTTAGGAGGAGAACGCTTTGCTTTCCTCAAGCATCGCCTTGGCATGTTTGCCCTACTCCCCTTTTCAAGAGCTCAAGTAGAGAGGTTGATCTCACAATTTAACCTCTATCTCACCTATGAGGGTCGAATTAACCTCTCTGGACTTAATGAGAAGAATCTTCCCTATGTTGTCCGGTCGATTAGCCAAGTGTGCGGTTCTTCGATCTCTTGATGAAACAGATTTGGGCTTCTCCCTATTTTTCCTTGGTCCTCTTCCTCTGTTCACTGTTTTGTTTCCCCTCGAGTTGGGTTGAGAGTTTTCGCGTCCGCATGGTAAGATGGTTTTCTCCGATTGTGCGTCAAGGATTTTTCTTTTGCAAAACCTTCTACCCACGTTCGGACGATCACTCTTTCCTTCCCTATCGGTATGATCTTTTGGAAGTGATGAAGGAGAACCAGCGATTAAAGGAAGAAAATGAGCGATTGTCCGCCCAGCTTTCCTTCTATGATCGCGCGGAACAATATGGTCGAGCGTTGACAGAATTTCGGACGAATCAGTCTGGGTCAAGTGATCTCTCACACCAGAGGCGGTGGGAGGCATGTGCACGACTGCTTTTCTTGGAATCCAGAGCGATCTCTGCCAAGGTCATCTATCGCCACCCGAGTTCGTGGAGCAATTTCTTGTGGGTGAATGTAGGGGAAAGGGATAATGTTTTGTGGGGAGAAAAAATCATCGCGCTCGGCAGCCCTGTTCTTTCCTCTCAATATCTTGTTGGGGTGGTGGATAGGGTAGAGGAAAGAGAAAGTCGAGTGAAGCTGCTGACGAGTGCGACTCTCACCCCCTCCGTTCGAGCGATTAGGGGAGGAGCACAAAATCGGGAGCTTCTCCTCTTGATCGATCTTCTTTTGCAAAGGTTGAACTCTCGTCGAGACCTTCACCAGCCTCCAACGGAGTCTGTTATAGCCCGAATCTACACCGAATTGGAGAAACTGCTCTCTTGTTTACCTTCTGATCAAAGGGATCAATACCTAGCCAAGGGAGAACTGTTTGGCACTAGCGCTCCATTATGGCGTTCCCGTTTCTCCCTTTTAAGGGGAGTCGGATTCAACTATGACTTTCCTGATCAGGAGGGTCCAGCGAGGGATTTGAGGAGTGGGGTTCCATTGACCTTTCCTTCGGAAGAAGGGCGGGTAGCGCTAATCAAGGTCGGGGATCTATTGGTCACGACTGGGATGGATGGGATCTTTCCCGAAGGACTACCTGTCGCGACAGTTGCCCATATCGAGCCGTTACAGGAGGGGGGTATATCCTATGACTTCTTCGCTTTACCATGCGCAGGTCGGCTAGATTTTATCTCGGAGGTGACAATCCTTCCCTCATTGCAGTTTATCCATCCAGAATAATGATTAGCTACACCGGCACGCTCTTAGCAAAAAAACAATATAAGGTTGTGTGTTATCTCTTTTTGTATCAAAGGTAAGACCGTTGCATAACCATTGATTGATCAACTTTATATGAAAAACCATAAGAATTCGAGTGAGAAATCCGAGATTTGTAATCATCATAAAATATTAATTACAAATGATTTAGACATATTCCCTCTTTTTCTATTTCCGCTGTATTACCCAGCTTGGTAGTCAACAATGAACTTCAAGAGAAGTTATGCAACGGTCTTAAGGTGTATGTGTTAACTCGCCACGCCATGGCCACTTCTCTCTGCTCAGAGGAGACAATTGTATAACTTTCCTTAAAGCTATCTATCCATCACAACGATTGGGAACCTGACATATTTCAGAAAATATTCATCGTGCACATTCACGTGCGGGGAAAATGACATTGTTTGGCTGGGAAATGCACGTTTGTGCGCGTATGCAAAATAAGCCTGTTGGGAAATAGGAGGGTGTGGATCGTTCCTTGCAGTACCAGATTAATACAAAATAGCTGATCAATATTGTAAGTCGCTAAGTATAAAAAGAATACTGTTAAGTCTTTCATTGAAGACTCAACGCATATAAGCCATTCGCACCGAGGATGGGCCTGTTGAGAAAAAAGACCGTTGCATAACCTCTGATTGACCAACTTAATATGAGAAACCATGGGGATTCAAACGAAGGGACCAAAATTTACAGTCTAAGTAAGTTTTTCATTATAAATTGCTTATACATATTTTTTCTTTTCTATTTTCGTTGTGCCACATGGCTCGGTGATCAATGACAAGCTCTAAAGGAAGTTATGCAACGGTCTTGAAAATGGCATTTTTCGATGCAAGTGATCTATATGCACTAAATCCTCAACAGGAGGCTTTAAATTGCATTATTTTTATTTTCAGTGATTTATGATGTAGATCAGCCATTTTATTTTAGGCCAGTTTCGAAGGTTTTTATCACTGCCTTCCCATTTTTCAACGGGGCCAGGATGTGATTTCCCCAATGCTTTCGGGGTGAAAGAAAACTCATTCATGAGAGATTTTTTTCAACGTACGCGTTTACGGGGGGTGCGTCGTAGGAATCTGCCCTCAATTTAACTGTTCAGTTATAGGTTTATTTTCTTGAAAAATTAACGTATTACGCTAATTCTTTTTGAGAAATAGTATACGAAACATTACAAACAATTCTTCTTTGTGATATTTGAGCTCGAAATTGATTTCTCTCCTACAAGAGAAGGCCTCTTTGAGAATGTCTTAGTTTGTCCCTTAAATTTTTAATGTAAAGATTTGGCTATGAGCCAGATATGAACCAAATTCGCAAAAGCTAAATGAGGAGCGATCAGGTGAATTAAGACCGTTGCATAACCTCTTCCTTATGAAGGTAGAGGTCTGGTAAAATCTTTTCAGACACACGGAGAACCGAAGGCAAGGAAATACGAGATGTCACTTTTTTCTTTTAGGTGCGAATGAGCGAATTGGAAAGACAAACAAGCTTATGAAACTTTTCAAATTTGTTAACTGGGACCGTGTAGACAAATGTTTGAACAGTCCCTGCAAAAACGCGCTTTATTCCCTCGAGGGACCTAAAGGATATAATCCAACTCTCTATGTTCAAAGTAATCTTATTGAGCCAGTGGTACAACTTGAGCGATATGGGGCTCGAGGAGGCTTTACGCGTTAGGTTGGACTTCATTTTATTCACGGGCTTTGAAGTAGAAACAAAGGTTACGGATCACTCGACCCTTTGTTGATTCAGGAATATTCTCATCGACCAAGGATTGGACAAGGTTCTTTTTGAAGAGATTAATGAACAACTTGAACTGGCCTAAAATAAAATGGCCGATCTACATCATAAATCACTGAAAATAAAAACAATGCAATTTAAAGCCTCCTGTTGACGATTTAGTGCATTTAGACTACTTGCATCGAAAAATGCTATTTTCTCAACACTCCCTGAAAGTATGAATATCAAAGTGAAGCAAGCGGAATGTGCTATATTGGATGCGACGATCGTTGAATCCTCAGCAAGACCAAAGAAAACACTCGTTGTCTCTAAGAAAGACCGTTAAGAAACAAAGCACTCCTCCTCCTATACTCTTAGAAAGTCGATAGATCCTGACGTTGAATGGTTGATTAAAAGAGGAAAATATTATTTTGGGTATAAAGGTTTTGTTCTGGCTGACGTAAACAAGGAGTTTATTTCGAAAGCACATGTGACTCCAGCAAATCAAGGGGAAAGTCCTGAATTACCAAAGATGATGGAAGATGTTGAGACAAAAAGACTAATGACTGACAAAGCATATGATTCCAAGAAAAATCGACAATTTTTGAAAAGTAGATCGACAAAAGATGGAATCATGTACGGGGCAAGAAAAAACCATCCGCTCCGACCTTCTCAGAAGAAATTTAATCGATTAATTTTTCAAAAAAGATTTAAAATAGAGCAGGGGTTTGGGACGTATGCGTTCACGGGGGTAACAGAAAAATCGATACCCCTCTTTTCGCTTTCTCGAAACCGCGTTCCTCCAAAAAATTCTGAAAAGAAGGGAGACACTGCAGAGCACGATTCATGCTGCTCCCCGAAGTATA
>Ga0209562_1000435_pt1 | contig 14222 bp, 8 predicted proteins | sample WorMetvacBELIZE2_FD_187399 | JGI IMG/M metagenome (GOLD analysis project Ga0209562, IMG submission 187399) | Marine gutless worms symbiont microbial communities from Max Planck institute for Marine Microbiology, Germany - Olavius vacuus BELIZE.2... | ecosystem: Host-associated > Annelida >... | reverse complement strand
GTCGCAGTGGTTGAACAACCTATATTGTTTGTAAATGTTGTCTCTCAGTTCCAGTCTTCCACTTTTCGCCATTACTAACCCACCCCGCAGCGCGGTCTCTCTGCGATAGCTGAGCTGAGTTATTTTCGTAATATATAAATTCATTAAGTCAATCTAAATTCGATTTGAAATCAAAATCAGCTGTTAAAGTGATTTAAAAATAAAATTGCAAAAGTCACAATTTCAAACCAGTTAATTTCAAATCTTACCCAACACTGAAAATGACAAATCCATACACATACTGTACAAAACCTGACAATCGTATCTTCCTTTGTCGTCTCAAGTCAGTCGTGGGTAACTAAAGTGCTATGAAAATTAAATACTTAGGCGTATAAAATACAGTTTAACTTCAGGCATATCGCATGTTCATCAGTCAATCGGTCCACGGCGACGTTTATGCAACGTAAGGCGGCAGTTGGTTGTCGGCTTCCTCGACCGTCTCGTCGTAAGTCGGCGGACCAGCAGGCGCCGCTGACGCAGTGACACTATCGAGGTCCTCGGGCACGCCGACAGTGCGAGCGGCGTCGACGGCGTGCTCCATGATCGGCGCGTGGTCGACGTAGAGCCGGTATGTGAAGCCATCAGAGCACCTGTTATTCGCCGACGTGCACGCTAGACGCACCAGCTGACAGCGGTAGCTTGACGAGTTCTCGTCTAGGTGGATCGTGAAGTGAATTTTGTCCGTGTTGTCAGAAAACTGCTCCTTCAAAACCATTAACAAACAGTTCGGTTTCAGTTGTCATGAACGTTTCACTAACAGCCTATGTCTGCGGTCTTTGTGCGAGTCTGTAAATCTATGACATTTTTTATGACGGTAGCCCAAACTGCAAAAGCAAGGGTACAAGCAGGTCCCAGCCAGTAGCCGGGAAAACGGAAAACCCAATCTCGTCACTAAAAATTCCACATTTTGCATCTCTACTCTAACAAAAGCGTCCATCAGTAGAGGCCTATTCAGGTTTAGGACAGCAAAACGCGTGAAGTTTTATGAAAACGATAGACGTAAGCTTCCTGCGTCCAGTACACTCCCATCAGCGACGTCACTAAGGTTGGTGTCACCCGAGGCGGCAACTGATAGTGTCACCTGTTTTTTTCTCAAAAAAAACTGACGACCTTTTTAGTCATCGCCCTCTGCAAACTGATGACCTTTTTACCTGTCGTCTCGTCACCTCTTCCACCTTCCGACATCGTTTGTCCAGTGTTCTTTCTAAATTCAACCAGAAAAAAATCCATTCGGGTGTCACCCCATTGTGACGCCACTGACTCCAATGGTGATAAAAACCGATAGATCTTTATATAAAGTGCTCAGTTAATGTATCAAATGCGACGGCAACGCAACCCAGCCGTCAAACGACTGTCTATAAATAGACACACATTTCTGAGGTAGTTTAAATGAATACACGTTGCTGACGCACGCTGCAAGATAATTTTCTACTGGGACGGGCACACGCGGGTAACCGCTGACAGGTGAATCCGTGTTCACAGTGGAGTATGGTCTTTTGCTAGACGAGTCTCAGTCTCAGACGATTAATTACTATCGTTGGCAAACAGACCTCGGTGTCTAGAACTGATCCGTTGCACCAGACTTCACGAGTGTGACGACTGTACATCAACGTGGTTGACACACCGTCGAGGCTCCAGTACCAGACGGTCCTCCTGGGTGTGACGACTGTACATCAACGTGGTCGACACGCCGTCGAGGCTCCAGTACCAGACGGTCGTCCTGGCATTCGACAGCGGCGGAGTAGCGTCAAAGTCTGGACTCAACGACGAGGAGCTGCACAGTCATCACACACACTGTGTCGCAACGGCATGATTGTCACTAGGCCGCGCGACGATGGTCGCGGGGTCTTATATTTTACCGCTGTGCCATATTTTAATGGACCTCTAATCACCCAGACCGCGAGCGTCTTACCAGCTGTGCTTCTTGGACCTTTGAACTCTGGCTATGCCACTGCTCGGTCCACTCAACTCTGCGGGGAACAAGGCGGTACAGAATCGTCCTCGGCGAAAAACGGACCGGGAACTTTATTAAATCACCAATCATTCAGCCACGCACTGCCCGACTGCGCTGAAATTTGGGAAGCTGATGCACTATGCGTCATCTGAGCCGTAAAATGATAACCTGACTTTCGGTAAAATCCATGACGTCGGAACAGCGCCCAAAGTGGGAAATGGTAAATCGCAGTGACAACCACGCACCTTTCGACCGCAGTTACATTTGAGTTATTGTCCTCGTCTCAAATAGAGCAATGTAACTGAAATATAAAACACACGTTTATTTCGAGCGCACTAAATGGCAAATTCGGTACAGTTCGGTCCATACAGCACAATATCGACCCTCTTCCCGCGAAAGCGAAAGATGGGTCGAAGAAAATTTGTGGAGTAATCAATAACTCATCCAAGCATTGCCTGATTATGTCCAAATTTGGCATGCTGGCGCATTATGGGTAACGGAGGCTGCAGAATGTATAAATCTACTTAACCTATGATGAAATCCAAGGTGGCGGACGGTGAAAAAAGTTCAGTTGACACTAACAGGACGTCCACTACGCGCTTTCCAACGAGCCTAAGATGATCATCGTACGTTGCCCCTAAGTTCCCCAAAGGGGGCTCAAAAAACGCAAAACGGCTGTTTTCCCTCTAAAATCGCACATCGCTTGAAGAAAGTCTGGTACAAAGTTTATTTGTGTGAAAACTGTCAGCAACAAAGTTGTAGGGCATTCAGTGGCCTAACTATCCAGGCAAAAATGGTTGGTGGGGAACGTCCCCTTCCACCTGAAATTATAGGGGCAGTACTTTATTTTAGATACAACACGAACTTCTTTATAACATAATGTATAGTTAGGTTAGACCGATGTTAGCTTCCGTTCCAAAAAACACTTCAACTCCCAATCCCTCAAACTTTGTCGTGATGTTTCGTACGAGCACACTAGAATAATGGAGACTACTAACTTAGTACTAAGGCTGGTAGATGATTAATGTTTGATGATATCATATCGAAACGTTTTGACACAATTATGGGTCATGTGACAGACAAACAGACGGACAGACGGGTAGACAGTGTGTCGAAACTTGTACGGAACTTGAAGCATACAATGGATGCCGTCATTGTAACGATTTAGCAGCAGTAGGCTACGCAACACTGCTATGCTATGTGCAATGTATGGTAAATCTTGCAACATAAACAAAACGTTGGGCTAAGTTCATCATAAGCACTGAGCCAAAATGAGCGAACCGCATGACACACATAATTATATGCATGCAAAGCCACAACTGTCATAGGCTAGACACGCATGCGTACATTTTCAGTAACATGCAGGTACAACGCTATTCCATTTTATATTCATTTTTCATTAAAGAGAAATGTCATAAATGTATTAGCGGTTACTGTAACATGCAAACTTCGTGGAGGATATTTTGCGAACTAGAAATAGTAACATATTATTTTAAAAAAACACACACAGACATGTTTTAATGGGACTTCACGAAGATGTGAGTGAATGGACATAAGTTTACTGGAAGCACTTGACATATTTCCAAAACAAGTTGTTTAAAGCTGTGACGTGATTTGCTATAGCAGTTAAAACCACGATGAAGCCCAATCTCATCATGAACAATAACGTATCTTTGACACGCATATGCAGCAGCTGTGAACATGTTATTTTTTAATCACAATTTGAGTATTTTTCGGCGAGCGGTGTTCGCGTATTTTTAGCGCGCAAATATAAGCAGGTGAGGCGAGCAATGCAGGTAGACGTGAACTTCAATCAATATCGTTAATGAGGCGTGACACGACTGGCGCGCTGCCGTATACTACGCGCAACTATTGATGCGGCTTGTTACGTCAATGGCAACATCAGCAGCAGCAGCAGCAGCGGTGACAGTCACAATATAACACGTGAATTACTGCGCACTTACCACTCTCTATCTGTCAAATATGAAGTCATAAACACCCCAATATTGCAGTTTAGAAATAGAGCTCTCACCAGAGGAAATAAAGTACGTACGTACATAATGCATGTGTATGCATATTTCTTTAATTTCCAAAGCAAAGCAAAGCAAAGCAAAGCAAAATGAGCTTTGACGAGCGCGCAGGCCGTATAGCCTCTATACTTAATGACAACGTAGTAGAATGCATAAAACTGCTAAAACTACATAGAACGTCGATAGACATTGCAGGACAGCATTTGTATGACAAAATTATTAACCACGAGAGATGACGTGCCAAATGGCACAGAATTTCAAACTTTGGCTGAAGTGGAAGACAGAAGCCAGCACTAAAGCTGCGACGAGACCCAACCTCTGGCAACAGTAGGGACCCAACTGTTGCCGATTATGTAATTTTAGTCATAGTTACGATTTCGTCCATTTTCACCCCCAAAATGAAGAAGGTACATACATGTAAGAAATTTGAATGAAGAAACATTTTCATCACTCAAATATCACTAAGTTGCAGAACAGACGGCGTGGATGTTATTGAATGAGATGCGTAACTCCATGTTGTATATCATGAACTCGAGGCGGTTTAAACTCTCTTAAATCCCATCTACTATATACAGTTGGTCCGCCAGCTTTGTAAGTACAGTAGTTTTAGCCTCGCTACGTGTCAGCTACGAGAAACATGCACTTCTATATAGCTATGTTGGTGGATGTACAGGCACAGGCGTACTCACAGGCCAAGTCGGTTGACTTGGCATGCCGGTCGGCAGGTGCTTGGCGTTGTTCTACATTCGTCTGATGAACTCGGTGAACTCTCGCAGTGACTGTCATTACGACAGCACCAGAAACATTGTCATTATTATTGTTATTATTATTTAGGGCTGGTAACGATTAACATTATTTTAATAGTTAACTTTTTGAAAATTAACGATTAATTGATAGTTAATTTTAGTTAAAAATAAAAACGCATTGATCGGATGCGCACTTTGCAAGTGGTAAATTAACGAAGTGTTAGATCCGTGATATGCCAAGACTTTATGACAAGTCATACAACAGTCGTTCCACGCAGACTTAACACTACCGTTTTCAGTCAGCCAAAGCTATAATAATTACTCAAAATGTCCTGAAATGGCCTTATATTAAGCTCTTCTATCATCTTTTGACTTCACTGTCGCCGTCTTTCATTTACATTATTATGGAAAACAGCGCCCGGTGAAATAACGTAAAAAATAAGCAAATAACACAACACTGTCGATTAATCTTTAAAAACAATTTTAAGCGTTAAAAGTTTTTTTAACGATTAATCGCTAAATTAATCGTTAAAATCCGCAGCCCTATTATTATTATTTTACTTGCCCTGCAGTTCATTATTGCTGAAGGCCAATTAGATTCTGATATGATCACTTTGACTGCAAGTTTGTTTTATCGTTATTACAACACTACATTACACGATAATAATTGAAGATTATTTATGTTTAACTCATAGAACAAAGGATGCGACCACGCAAACTGGTGAAGTAGGTGTTTTGACTTCTTTCTGTTATCGAACTGGCAGACTGATGATTGCTAAAACATCATTAAAAGATTATTAGACAAGAGTCAAGATGGCCGCGCAATGTTGGACCAAAAATAAAATGTTAATGGGATAAAAACAAAAACAATAGGCCCAGCACAGCAGCCTAAAGTATCGAGAAAAATATTAGGCCTCCATGTATTAGTAGATATCTTTAACATCTGAAGTCATATGAACTTAAATATATTTTTGTATAACAGAGTATAATGAACTTCGGTTTTGTTGCAACAGTAACCGAAGCCACTGCCTGATGTAATCAACGATGTGTTTGCTGACATAGTTTAAACCACTGCACTTATTCGTTAGACCTGCACAGTTTATTCACGCAACCTCGTATTAAGCGTGGTCTAAACCTACCTTCTTCGTTTTCTCTTCGGTCTACCGACGTTTCTCTTCCATACGTTCTTTGTTGCAGTCAGCAATACAGACATAATGGACGAACGAACTGACGCGTGAAGACGTTAATACGCTGAACAGGTGAACGCCACTCTCATGTGACTGCACCAGCAGCAGCAGCAGCAGCGATAACAACCATGACGTCACTGTTTTGACGGCATACACGGAATCCAAACGGTGTGCAAAAAAACTGAAATTAATTTTATTTTCATGCCTTCGCCGAAGATTAGCCGCCGAAGGCACTATGTTTTCGGCTGTCCGTGCGTCCGTCTGTCCGTGCGTCAAAGGTCAGGGACACAGCAAAATAAAGCATACCGATCGCGTTTAATGTCGACGAACATTTAATTTTATCTTGTTAATTTGTTATTGTTATATTCAGTTCAATGGGTTTATTTTTATTTACCTCGATTTCAAAACTGCCAATATTTACTTGAACTATTTTCTCGAAACTTGATTACTGTAACTCACTTTACTATAATTTATATCAGTCAGCCTCTTGTCAGCCTGTTAAATTCAGTCTCTTTTACTTTCAGTTTTTTCACGCTTGTCATTTATACTCATTATCACCACTCTCATTTCAGGCTAAGAACTATTACCTGTCCCACAAATCCACTATTGATTCTCCCCTCAGCACTGACTGCTTACGGATTTATTTTGTTCATAAGATGTTGCGTAGTTAGTTCATTCCTGTAGCCTTTATTTTGATGTCACCTGTTACACAAAGTTGACTACTTGTCACCTTTTTAACACACGTAAAATTCTAGCACTTCGTACATAGCTGAAAAAATCGTATTTATTAGCCGTCGTGATTTCTACACAAGTTAGCACATTTTGTGATAATAATATTTGTAATGTTACTGCAGGCAAGCCCTATTAAGTGATTTCTGACAATTGTAGTTTACGTTTGGACTGTAAGCCTACGTCTTAACCGCATCGTATAATGCAGCTACACTAACCGTGTGTGTAGCAGAATGTATTTATTAGTGGCACAGGTCTGTCCCGTTGTGCTTATTTGATTATTTCTGTAGGTTACACTTGCTTTTGCCAACGGCAAAGATGCCAACGGCCAACAGCATTTTGTATTTGCTTTGTCTAATGACTAGCACCCCCTTGGCCTAGCACCGCTGTTACGAACAGCAATATATTTCGAAGTTTGGATTACATATGTATACTGTATTGAATATGAAATACTAGTAAAGGTGGCAATAAGCGCTCCAATGCCACCACTTGCAGGTTTCAGATAAACTGTAGCGAATAACGGCGACAGAAAGGCGATCTGGGTCGATAATCGCGTCAAAATTGTGGACTTGAAGTTAAGTAGCAGAACACAAGGCACGATAATAGGCCTACATAATTACATGTACACAGATACGAAAACCGCAATATAATATAAATTATAAGTTTTACACAAAAGCAGCGTGTTTTATAACCATATAGGTTATACGTTTATTTGTCAGTAAAACGACACAATATCAACAGTGGAGAGGGACATGTATTGCAGATGCAGTATAAACAACCAACTAGACGTAACGTTGTATTTAGGCAAAATATGTACAAAACATTTTAATTTTTCATCACGTGATGAAAGACAGAAGACGAACAAAACACGGCATAAAGAGAACAACTGGTACAAAGTTATAGCAGTGCCACAACTTCAACTACATGCTACAAACTCACAACACACTCAGAACAAGTAGCTCAGCAGTCAGCAGAGACCGCGCTGCAAGGTGGATCAGTTTTGGCCAAAAGTGTAAGACGATATTCTGCAGACGTTATAGGTCTATCTTCAACCACTGTAACCTAATCGGCCTCCAAAGCTATCGAAATAGGTGAAATAACAAAATAAGAGCTATTACGCCGTTCAAGGTCACCGATGTCGGTACCAATCGAAAGCCCGTATGCGACTTCCTATTAGTGATTAATACTAACTGACATCCCATATCGTACCGTTTCGAAGTTATCGCCGATTATTGTTCAAATCATGGACGAAAACGGTCACTTTGCGTTTTTGAGCAGGGGGTACTCATAGACAACTGTTCATCTTAGACTCATTGGAAAGCTTGTGGTGTTCGTGTGTGTTCGTGCATGTTAATTGAACTTTTTTCGCTAGATGTTACGGCTGAGGCACTACGAGCGAAAAATCGATTAAAAATCGGCGTTTTCGAAGTAACGGTGTCAGTTTAGCCAAAATGGCAGGTACCTGGGGTCATCCCCTACCAACCATTCTTCGTGTCACAAAACGGGATGAATGGACGTATAAGACTGTGGGCATAATTTTCTTTCGTTCTGTCACAATCACGCATTTGACAGACGGCCGGACGGACGGAGGAGGACCAGACAAATGGATATTTCACTCATGGTTAAGACCACTATGCGACTGCATAGATGCAGCGCGGTAAAAATGCATAAAAATACATCCAACGGCAAAGTTTAATTTATAACACAACTAATGGAAACATTAGTGATCATAAAAACCACAAAGCACGCACCCAGCGATAACAAAACAGTCACTATTACTCTGCGAAATTCTCAACGCATTTTGTACACAGTGTTCAGCAGATCAGTTTACTACAACAAAGCTGAATGTCATCTGCATGAAGCACGACTGATTCCGATTCTTTCATAACAAACAGTGATTATGTAATACGGCAATTAGGCCTATGGCGTGAGTGCACTCGACCAGATCGCGTCTGGTAAAAAGCACTGTGATTGTTGGTATCTGGTAAATTGGTATAATCGTGTTACATAGCCAGTATGAGTGCACTTGTCATCATTATGTCTATAGGTACCAAACCCCACTTTTAACGGGAAGCTGTTAGGGTACGGCAGTGACAGGGACTAGGGAGTGAAAAGGACAGGGCCCCTATCTGCGTTTGGCACAGGGCGCCCCAAGTGCTTAATCCAGCACTGACAAACACACAAAAGCCTATGCGTTGACAAGACAAGCTACAGTTGTATCAAATTATCTGAGCAAAATAGGTGTCAAAATATACAGTAGGCCTAAGCATCACTGTGCTGGAACAATCATTTTTTTCAAACTGTGAGTCATTTTGTCATCTCGACCAATCAATAAGTCAATCTGCACATCCACCGACGCTCCCGTAAAAAGTTCTCGGGGGCGACCCAAGATGTTAGCACAATTAAACGCCGTTTGGTTTGGAAACTTGTTGATGTTAAAAATCGACTCCACACCATAAACTGACGATTGAAAAACGCTCCAACTAAAATCCGATCTTTCCAGCGTAGGCCTACTCGTTCGAAAGTCGACGATGTGCCACTTGGCGGCGCAGGCTTCAGCTAGAGCGGGTCGCTCGACGTACGACACGCTTGATACGTCGTGTGAGAAGATATCCGGCGTACGTGGACACGGCTACTGCCGCCACCGGAACTACCAGTGCAACGACGACCGGAACAGCCAGTACTCCACCAACCACGACGCCACCTGTATTAACAGTTCACGACTTTAGTTAACAGCGATCGACAAATTACTTTGAATACTAGGTGCAACTGTTCCGTCTGCTGACACGTCAATATCATTGTAGACACAACACACAACATCATAACTGTGACTCTAAGCTGGCTTTTGACAGGTTTTTGAACGAACGCCTCTTAAAGAGGCATTAAACCAACATTGGCAACATCCCTAGTAGCACAGCCATATTGGTGCAATGTTGAACCAATATTCAACCAATATAGAATATTGCGCATTTATTGGCCAAGATATAACGATATTATTCTGACATCATGCCAATATCGGAAAGTGGTGTATTCCAGATATTTAGCCAATTAATGTGGTGGGAATATTAGCCCAATATAGTTCCAAGATTAGTAAGAGATATCTCTTTTGATGTAGGAACAAGGTCTCTGCAATATCTTAGCAATATTGAACGAATATTTCACTAATATCAAACAATTAGCAGTCAAATTGGCAACATACTGGAATAATATGTTAGCCCAATGTTACGAACATCGGTTTGGATAATTATTGCACCAATGCCAAAACGTGTTTCAACGTACATTTTCGACCAATATTGGCTGAACAACGTGTGCTACTAGGGATGGTTTCATTACAGATGCATTAAGTGCTAGGATTTTACGTTCGTTCAAAAAAAACTGTCAAAAGCCAGCTTAGAGTCACAGCCGAAATGAAACATTAACTACAGAAAAAGTCCAATCTTACAGATCGGTACATCGGAGGTAAGGTAAGTGAACACACCTCTAAGGCGCTCAGGTTGGCACGCGTTCTCAAGGGATCACACCCAGGAGCCCTCCAACGAACGAATATACTCCGCCAAAAGCCGTCCCCGGTACTAGATCTACTACCTTATGATTACGGAATGTACATATTGTTTTCGCAGCAGCAGTTAAGCGATGATATTTAAAATAACAAAATGTTTAAAAATAACAGCGTCCTACCAATAATTCCTCCCCTTTTCAACGTTTTACGTATTCTTCGTCCTCGTAGTCGTCGTCGTGCCATTACGTCCTCTCTTTCTTCATCAAAACCGAAATCCTGGAGTTGTCTGTCTTCGTCCACGACTTTCACGCAGCTCAGAAGATGCTCATCATCCCAGGGATCACCGCAGTAATAGCAGAATTGCGACGCGCACATCCGACATTCCATGTGCGGGCAGCCCGATGTGCGCTCCACGTAAATCTGTATAACATCCGTAACAAGCAACTTTCAAGTTCCAACTTTCATGAAGTGACGAGACTGGGCATGAACGAGAAACAAATCAAGCAAAATATGGAAAGATTTATGTTGCAGTTGCGTGAGCATCACACAAAGTTAAGACTGAAATCTAAATTATCCAGTTGTCACCGCGCTGCATTGTATGCAACGCGGTATTGGCGATCGGAAATCCGTCTGTCCGTCCGTCTGGCAAACGCGTGAATTGTGACGAAACGAAAGAAACTTACGACCACATTTCGGTTGATGGGGGATATCCTTCTACCTGAAATTTTGGACCAAATTGACCCACCCCCAGTCAAAAATTTCAATTTCCGATCTGTATTCGCTCTTAGCGCTACAGTCGTAACACGTAGCAAAAAGTTCATTTATGACTAATAGGAAGTACACTACGCGCTTTCCAATGAGCTTAAGATGAACAGCGTACGTTGCTCCTAAACCCCCCAAAGGGAAACTCAAAAACGCAAAGTGACCGTTTCGTACCAAATTTGAACAATAATCTGTGATAACTTGGAAACGGTGCGAGATAGGATGTATAGTTAGTCACATACGGGCTTTCAATTGGTACCAAAATCGGTGACCTTGAATGGCCCTGAACGGTGTAATAGCCGTTATTTTGCGTTGTTTCACCGAAATCGGTAGCTTTCGCGGCCGAATACGTCTACGTGGTTGTAGATATATCTATACTGTCTGCGTCGAAAATGTAGCGCAAAGAACTTAGCTTTTAGCAATATATGTCTTATGGCGATATTCGCAGAGGTTACTAAGAACGAGTGCATAAATGATAGCGCAAGAACGTGCAGTTCGGTACTCAGCAATGATCGAAGTAGTCAAAGAACTTCCACTTATATTTCGGCGAAAACTGACACACCATGCAGTTCGATCTCTCTGCGACAGTTGAGCTACTCTCTGCTGAGCTATTCGCATACAAATAGGGGAGTTGCCTAAATTATGCGTGAAAATTCGTCCTGATAGCTGATTGGTCTGTGGCCCATTTCGTTGTCATCGTTTAGGCAACTCCCCTATTCTATCCACAAAGTTTCAAATATATCCGTCAAACTGAATGTTTGACGACTAAAATGCATAAAGCTATACGTCAGGAAGTAAGACCGATGCAATGCTATGTTTGAGTTGAGTAAGTCTAAAACTTCCAAATGCAGTGCTGATAAATCACCTTGCATGTGGGACACTGCTGGGCCGTAGGAATGTTGCTGATTTGTTCGCTCTGCGCCCACTGCTGCAGCAGGTTGTCTCCAGCGCGATTCTTGTCACACCGGACACCGTCGTGCTGCGGCCCGTGACATCGAAAACACCACTTGAACTGACACTTAGTACAGCTTATCAATAGGCCGTACTCAGTCGCTTTCTGGTCGTTCAAGTTCGACTGTGGTTCCACTTCAGTTACTAAACAGCAGTTGGGACATGTCTTGCGATGCGGGTCTGAGTTGGCGTCGACCAATCGGCGGTAGAACAACTGGACAAGTTCGTGTTCAAGGCTTGTCAGTTCCGCTACTTGCACCAGTCTCTCACACAGCGGGTTTGGACAGCTAATATGAACGACTCCGATACTAAGTTTCGCTCTTACGTACTTCTCAAGACACGCTTGACACAATGGCAGATCACAGCACTGCCGACGATCAAGCTTATTCGCTGTATTTTCAAAACACACCGCACACCGCTCTGAGCTTCTGCGGCTGCTGTTGCGAAGACAAGCCGTCGCTAAATACTGCAGCTCATCGTAAGTGTCGTCATATAAACTCAACTCCGATAACGCAGGATCAACGTTACTCTGCATGATTGCTTTCGCAATCGCTGTAGATCAGATGTCGGCGAAACTTGGCTACTCTACGTTACAGATCAACGTTATTATTCGACCAAAGCCAAGCCGTATAGAAAATGTCGCACAATGGTCGTCGACCGGTCGTTCGAAATTCCCACATCCGATCAGCAGCCGCGAAAACTGAAGTCAGCAATAGGCCATACGCGTTTCGTGTTATTTTATATGCCATTAAACTAAAAATAGCAATGACATCATTGTTATTTTGTGGTTCGTGCGTTCACGGTACGTGCCTGTAGTCTACACGTAGGCCTATAGGCCTACTGTGCTGACAGCTGGCTGCGGGCTTCACGTTGCTTGGCTATCTGTTGTTGATGGCGCAACACCTTGAACACAGGTGAATCAGCAATGATCTGCCGGCCGCCAAGCGGCCAACATGATTCCAAAGACCTTGGATCTAAAAATAGCTACTTTTAGATCCAAGGTCTTTGTATGATTCAGCCAAATGCAGTCTCAAACGCGCTTTTAGCGTGAATGTTGGCTCTATTTCGCTACAACTTTTCACCGCAATGACTTTTCACTGTCAGGAATTTTTCAGGTATCTTATGCTCGCTGGTTTCTGGTTAGTTTTAAGCGAACGCGAACTGATGTTCCCGTTCGCTATATATCATCGCCCGTCCGTCTGTCGTCTGTCTGTAACGTTCGTGTACCCTAGTCAGGCGATTGAAATTTTCGACAATGTTTCTATGCCATTTTGGAAGAGTTAAACACTAGAGGAGTAGCCGAATATAGCGATTTTGGACCTATCAAACGCTATAGCCTATCTCGGAAACGGTGCAAGAAAGGAAGTAAGTTAGTACCTAATCACTAACAAAAAGTCGCATGAACTTTCGATTAGTACCAAACTCGGTGACCTTGGATGACCTTGAACGGCGTAATAGCCCTAACCGCTGCGTAATTTCACCGAATTCGGTTTACGTACAAGTGGTTAATCGATACACCGATACTTTCTGCAGGGAACATGTAGGCCAAAGAATCAAATGTTGTTTAGTGATATATCATTTATGGCGATATTGGCAGGGGATCACCCGCAGCGAGAGCGTTAAAGTGAGGCACTCCCCTCTCGCTAGCGAAAATTTGACCAATAATCAGCCATAACTTGGAAACGGTGCAAGATAAGAGGTAAGTTAGTATTAATCACTAACAGGAAGTCGTATATGAGCTTTCGATTGGTACCAAAATCGGTGACCTTGAATGACCTTGAACAGCGTAATGGCCGTTACATTGCGTTATTTCACTGAATTTGGTGAACCTGCGTTCCATCACATAACCGCGACGATCTGTGGCGGAATTTATGCACGAATGTATTGTTTTGTAGTACGTGAACGATGTCGTCGTAAAGAAGATCACGTTCGCCATCTCATCTCCTGATGAGTTTCTTGTTAGGCATAAATTATTAAGGCTTTTATTAAGGCCTTCCGACGTCGGAAGACGGCGCAGAGATATGGCCTACAGAGAAGTACAGAGACATCTCCGCACCCTTCCTCTTATTTTAAAGGGGGGGGGGCGGTCAATATGTGCGACTTATGGCCTCACTCAACGACTGTTACATCTGAGCGGCCGTCGTTTCGAAACGAAGTAATACGATATCTGAATTCTTTCTGAACTTAGTGTGTGAGCGATGATCGATCGACGTTGCCACCAAACTTGGTGCAGATCGGTCTACGGCGTCCACGTCCCTTTCAAAACACCTGTGCCGGGCACCCTCAGTAAAATCTAACAAAAAATCTATAGTAGATCAACAACAA
>Ga0209562_1000434_pt1 | contig 14251 bp, 8 predicted proteins | sample WorMetvacBELIZE2_FD_187399 | JGI IMG/M metagenome (GOLD analysis project Ga0209562, IMG submission 187399) | Marine gutless worms symbiont microbial communities from Max Planck institute for Marine Microbiology, Germany - Olavius vacuus BELIZE.2... | ecosystem: Host-associated > Annelida >... | reverse complement strand
TGAGCAGCACACGATCCTTGAAGGTGCCGGGTTCTCCTTCGTCAGCGTTGCAGACTACGTATCGCCCTGACCCAGGCTTGCTGTCGTCGGGCGAAGACTCGGCACAGGCTTGCCATTTGCGCCCGGTGGGAAAGCCGGCGCCACCTCGACCGCGCAAGCCAGATTGGCGCATCTCGTGCAAGATATCGTCAGGTGACATCTTGATGCCTCGTTTTAGAGCATCGACGGCAAAGCGGATGTCCGTATTTAGCAAGCTGTCACGGCGGTGAATGTTGTCGTTTACCCTGAACCATTCTTGTGGCCACTTAAGCAACGGTTTTTTGTCTTTGATCAACTGGGCCATTGTGTCTATGCGAACTGAATCCAGCCGGGTTACGACGCGCCCATTGACAAGTGCCGCCGGCCCCTGGTCTCCCATGCCGATACACGAAGTAAGTCCGACCGAAGGCAGCTCGTTATCGGTGCTTCCCGGTGTAGTGTCAAGTTGCTTGCACAGCCTTTGCATCAGGGCGCGGCTACCCTGGAACTGTTCAATAACATTGTCGCTAAACAAGACCCGGTAATGGCCAGCTGGGCGGGTATACAACAGGCTGTAAAAAGTAGCAACGCCGCGGATGTGCGCCTGCGAAAGCTGCAGCTTGTTGGCAAGTAGTGACACAGCCTCATGCTTGATCCACCCGTACTCACGTTGCAAGCCAATAAGAATTTGCAGCAAGGACTGTGCCGTCGTCCCCCACTCGGCGTACAACTCGTTGAGCACTCCGGCTATGGGCCGATGGCTATCGCTATTTTTCTTCTCTATCATAAGCCGCCATTATACGCCAAACAGTTCAGCGCACCGCTCCTATTGCAATTGGGCTCAGAAGCGGAGCGCCGTCTGACTCAGCTTGTCCGTAACCAATAATGTGACAGTGCTGTTAAGGGGATGCACCTAGTCGGCTTTTTCACTGTCTTTGTATCCTGACCCAATAGCACCGTAAAATGTAGCGCTTTACTTTAAGCTCCACAAGGATCCTGACGCGTTGAATAATGTCTGCGTTGTTGTTCTTCCCGTGGCTCCGCCACCTGTTTTCTAATCTCTCTTGACCCTTGGCGTATGCTACCCAGTTACATGTCATCTACAAATTCTCATTCCAATACCACTTATGGTCACAAGGCCACCCATCAACGCATATTGATACTGGACTATGGCTCACAAACAACCCAGCTAATCGCCCGTCGGGTACGTGAGCAGCAAGTATACTGTGAATTGCACCCCAACGATGTTAGCGACAATTTTGTGCGCGACTTTAAGCCGACTGGAATCATCCTCTCAGGGGGGCCAGATTCAGTCTATGCGACGCAACCACTGAGTACGCCAGCCAGCGTCTTCAAGCTGGGGGTGCCGGTACTGGGTATTTGCTATGGTATGCAGAGCATGGCTGCCCAACTGGGTGGCCAGGTGCAATCGACTGCCAGGCGCGAGTTCGGCCACGCAGAAGTACGAGCGCGTGGTCATAGCAAATTGCTGGCTGATATTCAGGACTCTGTTAATGACTCTGGTCACAGCTTGCTGGATGTCTGGATGAGCCACGGTGACGAGGTTACAAAACTACCGCCAGGCTTTCGCGTCATTGCAGAAAACGACGCTACCTCCATTGCCGCCATGGCCGACGAGGAACGGCATTTCTATGGCCTGCAATTTCACCCTGAGGTGACACATACATTGAAAGGCCGTGAAATTATCCAGCGGTTTTTGCGCCAGATTTGCGTCTGCCGCGGCGACTGGAATATGCCTGATCACATCGCCGAGGTTATTACGGCCATTCGCGCCCAGGTCGCAGAGGATGAAGTCGTACTAGGACTTTCCGGTGGGGTTGACTCATCAGTAGCAGCCGCCCTGCTGCACAGAGCTATCGGTAAGCAGCTGATCTGCGTATTCGTTGACAACGGCTTGTTACGTCTGAACGAGCCACAACAGGTAATGCAGACTTTTGCGCAAAACCTGGGGGTTAAGATAATTCACGTTAAAGCCGGTGAGCGCTTTTTGGATCAGTTGGAAGGGGTGTGCGATCCTGAGCAAAAGCGCAAAATTATCGGGCGTGTCTTTGTTGAGATTTTTCAGGCTGAAGCTGACAAGTTAAACAAGGTCAAGTGGCTAGCTCAGGGTACTATATACCCTGACGTTATCGAATCGGCAGCAGCAAAATCGAAGAAAGCGCGCACAATAAAAAGCCATCATAACGTAGGAGGCTTGCCAGAAAGCCTGCATCTAAAACTGTGCGAGCCACTACGTGATTTATTCAAGGATGAAGTGCGTGAGCTCGGGTTGGCGCTTGGCTTGCCACGCAAGATGGTATACCGTCATCCCTTTCCGGGGCCGGGTTTGGGTGTGCGCGTACTCGGCGAAGTGAAACGCCAATACGCCGACTGCTTGCGGCTGGCCGACGCCATTTTCATCGACGAACTACACGCCGCTGAGTGGTACGAAAAAGTCAGCCAGGCATTTGCTGTCTTTTTGCCCATTAAATCAGTAGGAGTGATGGGAGATGAACGCACCTATGAATATGTTATTGCACTACGTGCCGTAGAAACAACTGATTTTATGACCGCTCGCTGGGCACAACTTCCCTACGATCTATTAGCCCGTGTATCGAACCGTATCGTTAATGAGGTGAAGGGCGTCAACCGGGTAGTGTATGACGTTTCAGGCAAACCGCCCGCCACCATTGAGTGGGAATGATTTACGTTCCCAGCCATGCGAAAACCCTCGGGATTGCCTGACAAGACGTTTCCCGTCCATACATAAGCGTCCCATCAGACTCATGGCGCGTGGATAAGATTTCCCCTTGAATTACAAGCATACTGACGGTATAGTGCGCGGTTGCCTATTGCTCCCCCCTCAGGCTTTCAGGAACGACCGCCATGCATGATGACAATTTGCCCGAAGCGCAGGGGCTGTACCACTCTGTCCATGAGCATGACGCCTGTGGCGTCGGCTTTATCGCCCACATAAAGGGCCAGCGGAGCCACAGCATTATTGAGCAGGGTCTGCTGATCCTGGAAAATCTGGATCACCGCGGAGCTGTCGGCGCTGACCCATTACAAGGTGACGGCGCCGGCGTATTGATACAGATTCCCGATCAGCTGTACCGTGAGGATATGGAGTCACATGGCATTGAGCTGCCGCCAGCGGGAGAGTACGGTGTTGGCATGGTTTTCCTGCCACGGGAAGCGGCTTCACGGTTGGCTTGCGAACAGGAAATAGAACGCTCGGTTGAAGCTGAGGGGCAGGTCGTATTGGGCTGGCGCGACGTGCCGTTAGACCGCGCAATGCCGATGTCGAACTCAGTGCGCGCCAATGAGCCAGTGATCCGCCAAATATTTATCGGCCGTGGCTCTGACATACTGGTTACCGACGCGCTGGAGCGCAAGCTATACGTTATACGACGTAGCGCTGCCAACGCTATCAAGGCGCTCAAGCTCAAACATGGCACCGAGTTTTATCAGCCGTCGATGTCGTCACGCACAGTGGTGTACAAAGGTCTGCTGCTGGCCGGGCAAGTAGGCATATATTACCGAGACCTGTCGGACAAAAGGGCAAAATCTGCCCTGGCGCTGGTACATCAGCGCTTTTCAACCAATACTTTTCCCGCCTGGCATTTGGCGCACCCCTACCGCATGATCGCCCACAACGGCGAGATCAATACGCTACGCGGCAATGTCAACTGGTTCAAGGCGCGAGAGCAGGCTACAGCATCGCCAATCCTGGGTAATGATTTGGCCAAGATCTGGCCGCTACACTATCCTGGCCAATCAGATTCCGCTTGTTTTGACAACTCGCTTGAATTGATGGTGATGGGTGGTTATTCGCTGGCGCAGGCGATGATGCTGTTGATTCCTGAAGCCTGGGAAAAGCACAGATTGATGAGCGAGCACAGGAGAGCTTTTTACGAATATCATGCCGCCATGATGGAACCGTGGGATGGCCCGGCGGCTGTTGCATTTTCCGACGGTCGGCAAATCGGTGCCACCCTGGACCGCAACGGGCTGCGACCGGCGCGTTACTTGCTAACTGATGACGATCTGGTTGTAATGGCTTCAGAGGCCGGAGTGTTGCCGATTGCAGAGCACAAAATTGTACGCAAGTGGCGTTTGCAACCCGGCAAGATGTTCCTGATCGATATGGAGCAGGGCCGCATCATTGACGACGAGGAGTTAAAGAACACTCTGGCGCATGCCAAGCCTTACAGGGAGTGGGTTGAGAGTATTCGCATCAAACTGGACTCCCTGCCGACTCCAGAAAGCACTTCCAGCACTTCCGCCAATCCTCCAGCTTTGCTCGACCGCCAGCAAGCCTTTGGCTATACGCAAGAAGACATCAAGTTCATGATGCGACCAATGGCTGAGAGAGGAGAAGAGCCAACTGGCTCGATGGGCGATGATGCGGCGTTAAGCGTACTTTCTGATCGGGCGCGTTCGTTTTATGACTACTTCCGTCAACTATTCGCGCAGGTTACCAACCCGCCAATCGACCCGATTCGCGAGGAATTGGTGATGTCGCTCACCTCCTTTGTCGGCCCCAAACCCAACCTGCTAGGCATCGCTGACGTTAACCCGCCAATCAGGCTTGAATTGTCGCAGCCGCTACTTGATTTTGCCGCCATTGAAAAGATACGACGCATTGAAGATTACACGGCAAACAAGTTGTCCTCGCACGAACTCGATATTTGTTACCCACTTGATTGGGGCAGCAAAGGCATAGAAGCTCGTCTAGCCTCGCTGGCGGCTGAAGCAGAGGATGCTGTACGTTCCGGTACAAATATCCTGATAGTATCGGACCGCCGCATGAGCGCCAAACGTGTCGTCATACCGACGCTGCTGGCCACCTCGGCGGTGCACCAACATCTGGTTGCCAAGGGTCTGAGGACCAGCACTGGCCTTGTAGTGGAGACTGGTTCGGCGCGTGAAACACACCATTTTGCCCTGCTCGGTGGTTATGGCGCCGAAGCAGTACACCCCTATCTGGCGCTAGAAACACTGAATGTCTTGGCCAACGAAGACTCCGATAAGGCAAGTGAATACATTAAAAACTACACCAAGGCCGTCGGCAAGGGGCTGATGAAGATCATGTCAAAAATGGGCATATCAACCTATATGTCCTACACGGGGGCGCAGATATTCGAGGCCGTAGGCTTGCAAAGCGAATTCGTCAACAAATATTTCAGCGGCACGCATTCACGTGTCGAAGGTATTGGCGTATTCGAGGCTGCGGAAGAAGCGCTACGTATGCATACGGTTGCCTTTTCTGACGATCCTCTACTTGCAGCCGGGCTTGATGCCGGCGGCGAATACGCCTTTCGCGTGCGCGGCGAGCAACACCTGTGGACACCGGATTCAATCGCCAGCTTGCAACACGCTGTACGCTCCGGCAAGGCAGAAACTTACCAGCAGTATGCTAATCTGATCAACGATCAAAGCCGCCGCCACCTGACATTGCGTGGTCTGTTTGAGTTTATACCGGGCAGCGAGGCTGTGCCGCTGGAGGAAGTGGAAGCAGCGAGCGATATCGTCAAGCGTTTTGCTACCGGCGCCATGTCGTTGGGTTCTATCTCGACTGAGGCGCACACAAATCTGGCTATTGCCATGAACCGCATCGGCGGCAAGTCAAATACCGGCGAGGGCGGTGAGGACGCCAGGCGCTTTACCCCTGTTACGCGAAATACAATGCTCTCGGAAATAGTCGGGGCAGGGCGTATCGAACGTGATTTAGAGCTGCAAAAAGGTGACTCGTTGCGCTCGGCGATCAAGCAAGTAGCCTCAGGGCGCTTCGGCGTTACGGCGGAATACCTGGCCAACGCTGATCAAATCCAGATCAAAATGGCACAGGGAGCCAAACCAGGCGAAGGTGGCCAATTGCCAGGCCACAAAGTATCGGAATACATAGGCTTTTTGCGCTACTCAGTGCCGGGGGTAGGCCTGATTTCGCCGCCACCACACCATGATATTTACTCGATTGAGGATCTGGCGCAGTTAATACACGATTTGAAAAATGCCAATCATCGCGCCTCCATCTCGGTCAAGCTGGTATCGGAAGTCGGGGTAGGCACAGTCGCGGCCGGCGTTTCAAAAGCCAAGTCCGACCACGTGGTGATTGCCGGTCATGACGGTGGTACCGGCGCCTCTCCGCTGTCATCAATCAAGCATGCCGGCGCCCCTTGGGAACTGGGATTGTCAGAGACGCAACAAACGCTGGTGCTTAACCGTCTGCGCGGTCGCATCCGCGTGCAGGTTGATGGTCAATTAAAAACCGGGCGAGACGTCGTCATAGGTGCGCTGCTGGGGGCAGACGAATTTGGTTTTTCCACCGCGCCACTGGTCGCCTCTGGCTGCATCATGATGCGCAAGTGCCATCTTAACACCTGTCCGGTTGGAATAGCCACGCAGGATCCAGTGCTCCGCCAACGTTTTGCCGGGTCACCCGAGCACGTGGTTAGATATTTCTTTTTTGTTGCCGAAGAAGTGCGCGGCATCATGGCGCAACTGGGGGTGCGTCGTTTTGATGAGCTTATCGGTCGCTCGGACCGCTATCTGGATATGCGCCCTGGCGTTGAGCACTGGAAGGCCAGGGGACTCGATTTTTCTCGCATCTTCTACCAGCCCGAAATGGGCGATGAAGTAGCCCGCTTCCAGCGTGAAGAGCAAGATCATGGCCTGGCCAAGGCGCTCGACCATCAGTTGATCAAGCATTCACAAGCGGCGCTGGAAAAGCAACAACCGGTTAAGTTTGCCGTGCCAATCAAAAACACCAACCGCACGGCAGGTACGCTGCTCTCAGGCGAAGTGGCGCGTCGTTATGGCCATGCAGGGCTGCCTGAGAATTCCATTCATGTCAACCTGAACGGAACTGCCGGCCAGAGCTTTGGCGCCTTTCTGGCGCATGGCGTCACTTTGGAGCTGGTCGGTGAAGGTAACGACTATGTCGGCAAGGGCTTATCCGGTGGCAGGCTGATAGTTCGTACGCACGCTAATTTCAGGGGCGATGCGCAAAATAACATTATCATAGGCAATACAGTAATGTACGGTGCCACTTGTGGCGAAGCGTTTTTCGCAGGCGTCGCCGGTGAGCGCTTTTGCGTGCGCAATTCTGGTGCCGCTGCCGTAGTAGAGGGTGTCGGTGACCACGGATGTGAATACATGACAGGTGGCACGGTTGTTGTACTCGGACAAACCGGGCGAAATTTTGCTGCAGGCATGTCGGGTGGCATAGCCTATATCTACGACCCGGAGAGCAACTTCGCTACCCTTTGTAACCAGAGCATGGTTGAGTTGGAGCCGATTTTGCCAGCGCACTCTCAACCTGGGCCACTACACAATAACCAGGCAGACGAAACGCAGCTACGCGAGCTCGTGGAGCGGCATGCCGAGCTGACTGGCAGTGTAGCTGCCAGCGAGATACTAGAAAACTGGGATGTGGCTGTCGGCAAGTTCGTCAAGGTCTTCCCGCATGAATACCGGCGCGCCCTGAATGAAATGCAAGAGATGAAGGAGGCAGCATAAATGGGCAAGCCTACCGGTTTTCTGGAGTTTGAACGCCGGCAAGAGGCATATCAACCGGTCGAGATGCGGCTCAAGCATTACAGCGAATTTGTGCACGGTCTGACTGGTGACGCCGCGCAAACACAAGGTGCGCGCTGCATGGATTGCGGCATTCCTTTTTGTAACAATGGCTGCCCGGTAAATAATCTTATACCCGATTGGAACGATCTGGTATTCAGGGGGGACTGGCAAGAGGCGGTTGTGGCATTGCATTCGACCAACAACTTTCCTGAATTTACCGGCCGCGTTTGCCCCGCGCCATGTGAGGCTGCCTGTACCCTGGGCATTAACGATGACCCCGTGACAATCAAGTCTATCGAATTGGCCATAGTTGAACGCGGCTTTAACGAGGGTTGGATCAGCCCGCAACCTGCCGCCAATCCAACAGACAAACGGGTAGCGATTGTCGGGAGCGGACCCGCCGGTTTGGCAGCAGCGCAACAATTGGCGCGCCAAGGGCACAAGGTTAGCGTTTTTGAGAAAAACAGCCGCCCCGGTGGCCTGTTACGCTATGGCATTCCTGACTTCAAGCTGGCCAAGGCAGCTATAGATCGCCGTTTACAACAAATGCAGGCTGAAGGGGTCGAGTTTCGTTGCAATACCTTGGTCGGCAATTCGTCTGATTTACCAGTCGGCGTATGCAATGATGCGCTTGAATTAATAAGCACGCGACAATTAAAAAAAGAGTACGATGCCATCATCATCGCCGGTGGAGCTGAGTCACCACGCGATTTGCCGGTAGCGGGCCGATCTCTCGATGGCGTATATTTTGCGCTGGAATTTTTGATTCCCCAAAACAAATCAGTGGCAGGCGGCCCCGATAACCCAATTAACGCCAAGGGCAAACATGTAGTAGTTATCGGAGGTGGCGACACTGGCTCTGACTGTGTTGGCACAAGCAACCGTCATGGCGCAGCCAGCGTCACGCAGCTTGAGTTGATGCCCATGCCACCCGAGTCAGAAGACAAAGCTTTAACATGGCCTAACTGGCCGTACAAGTTGCGCACCTCGTCCTCGCACGAAGAAGGCTGTAGTCGCGAGTTCGCCGTAGCCACCAAGTCTTTGGTTGACAATGGCAAGGGTGCTGTCAAGGCTTTGCGGGCGGTACGCCTGGAATGGCTAGACGGCAAAATGCAGGAGGCGGCTGGCAGTGAATTCGAAATTCCGGCCGATCTGGTTTTTTTGGCCATGGGCTTTGTTTCGCCGCTAAGCGCGTTACTGGAATCGTTTGGCGTCGATGCCGACGAACGCGGTGCAGTGCGTGCCAGCACCGAGGGCGCCAACAGTTACGCAAGCAATGTTGAAGGCATCTTTGCTGCTGGCGATGTGCGTCGCGGACAGTCACTGGTTGTGTGGGCGATTCGTGAGGGTCGTCAGTGCGCCCGTGCCGTTGATGCTTATTTGATGGGTTCGAGTATGCTGCCACGTTAAATCACAGCATCTCCCGGAAAATCCTGGGCCACATTGCCCCCCATACAGTTCACGAGACAATGATTGTCAATTCGACCTGATTTAATCTAAAAACAAGTCTGTGATCAAAGGAGATGTGATGAATATTGCCAGGCGGACTGATTCACCGAGCGAGTTCTAATTGCCTGATGCAAACGGATAAGGATGCATTACTTGAAGTGCGAGGTCTCTGCAAGACTGTGCAAAGCGGCGGCAAACCGCTGGACATAGTACGTGATGTAAGCTTTGACGTGCGCAGCGGTGAACGCGTGGCTATCGTTGGCGCTTCCGGTTCGGGTAAATCTACCTTGCTCGCCTTGCTGGCAGGTATGGACACCCCCTCGCGAGGCACGGTTCGCCTTGGCGGCGAGCTGTTAAACGATCTGGACGAAGACGGGCGCGCCAAATTGCGCGCGCGCATGATTGGTTTTGTCTTTCAATCATTCCAGCTATTGCCCAACCTTACAGCACTTGAAAATGTCATGCTGCCGCTTGAGTTAAGCGGGAGTGGCGCGACTGAATGCCGCCAGCTTGCCACAGAATGGCTGAACAAGGTGGGCCTGGCGGCCAGAATGTCGCATTATCCGGTGCAACTTTCCGGCGGCGAGCAACAGCGGGTAGCGCTGGCGAGAGCTTTTGCGCCACAACCGACCTTGCTTTTTGCCGATGAGCCAACCGGTAATCTGGACGCCGCGACTGGTAGTGAAGTGATAGACTTAGTGCTTTGCATCAACGAGCAGCAGGCAACAACATTTGTTTTGGTTACGCACGACGAAAATATTGCCTCACGCTCTGGAAAGATTCTCTACATGAATGAAGGAGGATTGACAACCTCGCCACCCGCGGAATGTAACTGATGCACCGCCTGGCGATCTTTAACTGCAAGGGTGGCGTTGGTAAAACAACCACTGCCATGAACCTGGGAGCCGCGTTGGCACGTAATGGCGAACAAGCCATCCTGGTCGACTTTGACCCGCAATGTCACCTGACACGCATAATTGATGCGCTGCCTGTCGATTCACGTCGTAGCGTATTTGCTTTTTTTGCCTACGGCGTGCCGCTTGACCAGCTCTTGGTTGATTGGCCAAGGGTGGGTTGGCTACTGCCTTCTCATGGCCAGTTGATGAAGGTTGACTCAGTATACGGCAAGGGCCCCAAGGTATTGCGCATGTTGCATGATGGGCTGGATCGGCTCGAAAGCTCAGTACAACGTCCAACCATCATTGATTGTTGTCCTTATATGGGCGTGTTGGCGTTAAATGCCATTTTGGCTTCCGATTCGGTGTTGGTGCCGATTTCTGCAGATTATCTTTCATTACTCGGCGCGCAGCAGGTTGATCGTAGTCTGCGAGCACTGGAGCCAGTGTTTAAATGTAAACTAAAACGGCGCTACGTGTTGACCAGGGTAGACCACCGTCGCAAGATGGGCGTTGCCATCTACAGGCAAATGAAAAAATTATTTGGTGAAGATATGTGCAAGACGACGATTCGTGAGGCTATTGCTATCGCCGAAAGCCCTGTCCAGGGTTGTGATGTGTTCGAGCACCATGACAAGAGCAAGGGGGCAGATGATTACATGAAGCTGTACCTTGAACTGAGGGCCGAGGGGATGTTAGCCTAGCGAAACGCTGAACAATCCGCTTTATTTGTAGAAGTTATGCTGCCCTCATAGCTGTCATGAGCATCTTCAGGGTCACGCGCTTTGACCGCAAAGCGTTGATTGTGCGTTTTTTAAATACGTTGGTAAAAAGTCATTGGCGCTTTCGATGTCGCTGATTCTGGCAAGGCGCATGGCTTTGATCAGCCTGTCTTGCAAGGTTTGAAACAGTCGCTCGATACGGCCCTTTGCTTGCGGAGTGCTCGCCGGGATGGGTTCAATCTGCAGATCGGCGCAGGCGCGCTGGAACTGCGTCGGTTCAAAGTCTTCCGGGTCATGCTTGCGGAAGATGCCATGCCTGCCGCTCCAGATACGCGCCGGCGCGCAGCAATCGCTTGACTTGCCTGACCGATATCTCCAACCGTAACGCCGTATCCCGCTGACGCATCCGACCATCAGCAATCAACTCAATTAACCGAAGACGCTCCCGCTCCCGTTCGCTCATCAATAACATCCCCTCGCTCAATGAAATAGCCTTCCCTGATAAAAAGGGGACATTTCTACCTTGCTCAAAGGGGACATTACAACTTTGCCCTTACACACAAATTAAAAACTTATTTACAACGGCTTGTTAAATGGGTTACACTTACTGGCTGTGGCGCTACTCGACCGTCACTTTGAACGCTAGAAGGCTGTGATTATATAGCTTACTTCTTTGTTCACTTACAAGAAAATGGCGGCAATACAAAAACATTTAATAAATTTCCTATACGGGGCAGGTGATATCTTTTTGCTGCTTCCGCAACATGATTACCGTGATGATGGTGGTTTCTTGGAAGATGCGCGGATGTTGCACGGAGATTTCCGTCATATAGGCGACGATATACGTAAAGCGCTTAAGCGTGACCAACAAGCATACGAACGCACACGCCAAACGTAGCGACGGCACGCATATAGCGGTTCAATCGACTCAGACAGATGTGCCCATCATCCCTGTCGCTGCTTTGGAGCGTTTACATAGTTTTCGCCCTGACAGGGTTGACTGGGTTTTTAAGCAAGGAGAAATAGAATCTGAGGCGCGCCGTTCAGAAACAAGGCGTATAAATACCTTTGTATTTGTTGAGCACATTATAGGTGCTATTGGTGCAGCAATAATGGGTATAGTTGGTGTCGTGGGTGGGAGCTATATCGCCGTTAGAGGACACGACTTGGTCGGTGGAATTATTGCTACAACCACTATTGGTGCTCTGGCAGTCAATTTTCTGTATCACCGTCGACACGAGCAAAAATAAAATTCACCAAAACCACTTCATGAAGGGTGGATTCAAATCTGAAGTGCAACACGCTTGTTTAGCGAAACGCTGAACAATCTGCTTTATTTGTAGAAGTTCAGACTTGATCTGCAAGGCTTTTTGGTATTAAGGAGGCGCTGATTAATCATGCGAGCGGTACGAAAGACAAGGCGCGCGGAGCGCAGAGCGTGAGACATATCACGCAGATAGGCGAGCTTTCGAGCACCGCGCAACGCAGGATTTCGCCCGCGCAGGCAATAAATCAGCGTTTCCTTACAGCAGGGTCATGCTCGCTCGTCTCGTGGCTTTAATCATAACGTTGAGCGTGTTGTTGACTATCACTTGTGGGTTGGCGCGAGCAGAAGGAGAGATTATCCCAACTCAGCTGCAAGAGTGGGAGCAATGGCTACTCAAGGATTATCCACAATGGGATTGTCCGCTGATTGCGCAACAAAAAGACCGCAGACTGTGTGCCTGGCCTGGAGTTCTACAACTGGAAATTGCGCGAGGCAAGGCTACTTTCAGACAAGACTGGAAGTTGCACGGTGAGAGCGTTGTCACCTTGCCAGGAAGTGCAGAACAATGGCCTTACGACGTGAGGATTGTTTCCCTGGACGGGGATCTCGAAGGGCGAAAGCGGTCGGTTGCAGTGGTGTATAAAGGCGGCAAACCGACTGTTACCCTTGAACCGGGCAGCTACAGGTTATCTGGCTCCCTGGGCTGGCAAGAGCAACCGCAGTATCTATCGGTACCCAAGCACACTGCCCTGCTATCGGTTCGCATCGGCGGCAAGCATATATCGAATCTCGACATCGATTCCCAAGGCAGGTTGTGGATAAAGCGGCCATCTGGTCAGGCGAAGTCGGATACTCTGAACAATCACGTCCAGGCCGAGGTCTACCGGCGGCTTATAGATGGCGTGCCGGTAAGGTTGGTGACCGAGTTGCGCATGGCCGTCGCCGGAAAACCACGCGAAATTGAATTGGGGCGCCTATTGCCGGCCAACGCCGAGGTCACAGATTTTGTTTCCCCCTTGCCGGCGCGTATTGAGCCTGACGGCAAGCTACGCATGCAGGCGCGAGCCGGTCAATGGACCCTGCGCCTCGAAGCGCGGTTTACCAGCGACCAGCGCCAATTTGTCATGCGAAGGCAGAATAATTACTGGCCTGCGCAGGAATTCTGGAGCATATCCGACGCTCCGGCCTTGCGCGGCATAAGGTTTTCCGGCGCCGAAACTGTCGACCCAAGCCAGGTCGATATCCCGCCTGCATGGAAGAAACTGCCTACCTATCTGCTGCGGCCTGACAACTCTTTAGACATGGCGGTTGAGTACCGAGGCGATACGCAACCGTCGCCCAACAAACTGACTCTGTCGAGGCAACTATGGTTAGATTTCAGCGGCGCCGGCTCCACTGTCAAAGACAATATTCGAGGCGTCATAAACACGACCCAGAGACTTAACGCCAGTCCGGAGCTGGCGCTTGGACGAGTCTCGGTCAACGGAGAAGCGCAACTGGTAACCACCCTGCCCGGTGATGGAGAGGCGGCGCCACACGGAATCGAAATTCGCCAGCGCGATATAAAGGTTGAGGCGGTCAGTCGTCTGCGTGAGGTTGCAAAGTCCAGCGCCAGCGGCTGGGAACATCGTTTCGACAATCTCAATTGGCTAATGCATTTGCCACCTGGCTGGAAGCTATGGCACGCTGCCGGGCCGGATAAAGTATCTACATCATGGCTTTCCCAGTGGAACCTGTGGGACATGTTCCTGTGTTTGTTGATCATTGCCGGGATTTCTCGCCTTCTGGGTTGGCGTTGGGGCGCGTTAGGCGCTTTTGCCTTGTTGCTTACCTATCATGAGAGCAACGCTCCACTGGCGATATGGCTGGTGATCATCGTCACTGTGGCCTTGTTGAGCAAACTACCTGATGGTCGTTTGCGCCGCTGGACGCGCATTGCCTGTTACCTCTCTTTTACCTCCCTGTTGTTTATCTTGCTGGATTTCTCTGTGCAGCAGATACGCTATGCGCTATACCCGCAGCTGTCACACCATGTGCACATGGAGTCAACAAGGCTCGTAGAAGTCAAGAAAAAGCGGCCTGATAAAGATAATAGACTCGAGCAAAGAATTGCTGAACCGGACAGGCTGGATGACCAGTCCGCGGTGGCAGATGTGGAGGCGCAAGCGCCTCAAGCACCTGCGCCGAGGTTAAAGCGAAAAGAGTTTCATTCCTTCAGGTCAGTGCCTGGCAGCGCATATTCCTCAGTTGCCAAGGGATTATCGCTCTCCCCCAATGAGACAGCCCCATTCCAGCGACAGAACTATGTGCCGCCCAGC
>Ga0209562_1000433_pt1 | contig 14258 bp, 9 predicted proteins | sample WorMetvacBELIZE2_FD_187399 | JGI IMG/M metagenome (GOLD analysis project Ga0209562, IMG submission 187399) | Marine gutless worms symbiont microbial communities from Max Planck institute for Marine Microbiology, Germany - Olavius vacuus BELIZE.2... | ecosystem: Host-associated > Annelida >... | reverse complement strand
GCTGTTTACACGCCTGTCAACAAGTGGTATAAATGGTTAAAGAGAGGTGATGCTCAACGGCTGGGAAGGTAACGTCAGCCTACAGCCGGGTTTACGACTACATCAGCTTTCGGCCGCTAAAGCCCAAACTCTGGTGTCAAATGAGCTAACAGCAGCTTCTGCAGGCAACTTTTGTGTCCTCGACAGTCAGAACACACAGCAAAAGTAAAGGTAAAGGTAGGCGTATACTGAAGGTCAAACATAGGGCTCGGAGTTGATCCTGGTCTCCAGTCAGTCAGCCCATAGGTGATATTAAACATAAACCTTTATCCTTCCGCCAGACCCGCAATTATCTGCTCAGCAGTAGAATCAGGGCCAGATTACCCAATGTGCAAAGTGTGCACGTGTACGTGAGGCCCCACCACATTGGAGGCCCCACCACCAGGCAAACGTGAAAACTGTCGTGCTAAAGTTTGTCACTGAGGTGTGGCCAAAGCGTATCGAAATAACGACGACTAAAAAGAGGTCATACGATTTTACGGTGAAAAAATGTAAAAACCAAAACAGTGCACACTATGCCGAGATAGGTTAATCCGGCCCTGAGTAAAATATCACTGCTGATAGACCGGAACAACATTATACTGCTTAGTGACAGAGGCACACAGTTATCAATAACTCCGCCAACGTTACTTGTGCAAGAACACTGCAGCAACTGCGCCGACACAAGCATATGGTACATAGTATAGCTTATCTATACGTTGAAGTCTTACAGGACGTAACCAAATGGTGCAGACAATTAAATGCATCTACTGTAACAATGAAATTAAATAAAACTGGAATGCGACATAGAGATATGCATCGACAATAAGGCGATACCGCACATAACAACTTGTACGTTGTGTATATAACACGTGAAAACATGCTCCTCATACACCATGGCAATGAATCCATCCGAAAAAAAGTTTTCCCTACAAATCCGCACGCAGTAAAACAAACCTCATAAATATCGGCAAAAATATTATTATTTTTTAAAACACGTAAAACATCGTCAGTGTCAAAGCTATGGATGGAGCCCAGGGACGTTCTAACCCTTTACTTTTCTCCAGACCATTCAAGAGAAATACTCGCACTACTCCCCGTATACTGCAACCAAAGTAGACCTACTTTGCTTACTATGATACTATATGAGAACTGAAATTAGCTACAGGAAGTCCTATAAAATGCACCAAATGCACAAATTCCAACGTTAAATTGGGCCACAAAACTCCCTTCCTTGCCAAATCCTATCCCCAGAACTCCAATCCCGTAACTGTGAACCCATGGTTTCACCTGTAAACACTAATCTCTAAAATACGAAGCTGTAAGTTAGTATTACTCCAAAATCACGGTTCATTGGAAGTTTCACTGTCTCAATAACAAAGAATGTAGAATAAGAAGAACAATGCTATTAATACTACAAAATAAGAGATACATATGGAATTCCATAGACATCTGAAAATATATTTGTTCAAATACACATGTGACTGTTAACACCTGTAGATTTCTTTATGTGCCACTGTTGCTAGAAGCTACTATACGTTTAACTGTGCACTATAATTCAGATAACGATGATATAACGACGATGATGATGATACACGTAATGATAGTCACAGCTAACGGGCGGATTTACTAGATTATGTTGAAGTCTCACTTGCTGCCCATTTTAAACAATGAGCCACAACAGCACTAGCAGCAGCAGCAGCAGCAGCAGCAGCAGGAACACTTGCAAACAGCGGATAAAACAAAACAAAAAGCCGCAGAAGCGCCTCGTAAACAAATGCATACTTAGTCCATTTCTGAACTGTGCAACAGAGAGGTGAGGGTGCCACAGTGCAGATGGGAGACTTCCATGATCATTAAGCAGTAGAATCAAACCAACTCAGCATTGTGCACACCACACCCACAGTTGCAGGGACAGCAGACGTTGTGGCAATAGCAACAGCCAATAAATTTTTTTTCACTTGGTTTGGAGCTGCAAGGCACTGCCCACAGGTCAATGAGGATTATTCAGGTGTGGATCTAGAAGAGGTTTACTAGGATTAAACACCCACTCGAGTCAATGCTGTAGAACTGAACACCAAGTAGGGTGTTAGGCATTTCATCCAACCACACCTACGACACCTGTTTTGCAACTCCACCACATATGAGTGATTTCGGCATTTCTTGTGTTTATCTAGCTTTTCGTTTTGGGGTGAAAATAGGCAACGTCAGAGTTTTAATGAAAAAAATGACACAATTTGACCAATGAGCTCTCGCTTTGGTCGCGTGTTCCCAGTTGCCAGAGACTGGGACATACAGCTATTAAACCACATTTCCGAAATCCTAGATTGGCCGTTGTGGAGCAGATCAGGAAGCATGGTGCAACAAGCAAAGACGAGAAATGAAACACCAGAAAACACCGCATACAGCAAACATCATCAACACACGTGGCAGCTGCACAACAGGCGACTTGAATGAAGATCAGACTTAGTTCTCAGTTGCAAGCATATTATCTAACTGTTTATCTGCATGCCAAGCTATTTGTGTTGCACTGATCATCAGCCATTCGCCGTAAATTCGAAATAAATAAAACAAATACCTCAACAGATCAGACCGAGGTTAGTTAATGAACAGCAAATCACGTTTGTTCACTTATGACAAGAAGTGGCAAGTGGTGATGGCAAACGGCAGAAGGAGCTGGACCCCAGTGTCCCATCCTTCTGCATTTGTCAAACACAAAATACTTTGGCCAGCTGCTGTTGATTCCGAGTCTTGTTTGGTTTTGCAGAAAAATACCCACAGTGCACACTGGTGTGTCAGTCACATTGTCAAATTGTACCATTTGTAAATAGAAATAGTACAGAAATAGAAATTGGTAAAATTGGTACAGTGAAACGGACTGGCTAAGATTACAACGTAAAATAGAAAAATATTGCAAAACTGTCAAACAAAATACACATGGTTTACGGTATGTAGATAGATAGATAGATACAGTTATTTGTATATCGCCTATAAGTCGAAAGACTCACTAGGCATTTGGCTTAGAAAAATTCTAGTGATATCCTCTACCAGATACGTCTGACCTCCGAGATATCCGAAGAAAAGGGCTGCAGTTTTGCATTGTACAGTTGCTAACTATACCAACTCTTCAGATTAAGTTCAGGTTAAGACCCATTCTTGCGGATATCTCGCATATCTGTTTTTGGACAGAATTCTAACGCGGTGTGTGAGATAACTCCGAACTATTGTCTTTACTTGAAAAATTTATGCAATTAGGTCGGAAACGAAAGTCTCTTCGGAGAACTGAGTACCGGGTACCTGTAACTAAGTCTGATCTTCCTCTCAAGTCAACCACTGTACTCAGTGGACACTGAAGCTAAGAAACAACAGCAGTGTAATAACTGTAAATAAAATACACTTAAATGCATAAAACTCTCGTGCCAAATATTTACACTTCACTGGTGACAATCGGCAACATACTGAGTATGTAATAAACAAATTAACATCAGAATGTTTGCATAAGTCGCACACTGGCAATGATGATAAGACGATATATACCATACTCTGCCGATTAACACAAGTCGACAACGACTTGAAATACTGAACAAATCAAAAGCAAAGCTACTGTTCATTTATAGCTCAGTGGTTTTGCATTCTATGGGCCCACAACAAAGATAAGTCTGCCATCTGCCTCACGTGGCTGTAAGCTCTAACTTAACATGTTCAGGCAGTGGTGGCACACTTATCTTTTCAGACACTGATGAACACCACCCAACTGACACCTGGCACTGTGATGTTTTTGCAATTCTGGCTCTGTCGACAAATATTCTTACTTACTGATTGCAGCAAGTTGCTCGAAATGATGTCTTCAATGACTTGCAATAAACAAAACAATCCACAGCTGGCTAACATCACAGAGTCCACAATGTATAGTCTTCATTATTGGCAAAACTTCGCAAGTTTGTTAAAATTCACAATGAAGCAAAAGTGCCGCATGAAAAATTACAAAACTTCTGTGTACGCTAGGACCTTAAGTTCACTGTATTCACAAAATGTGTCCAATGTTCAAAATAAATGCCCAAATTAATGGTTAAAAAGCCATTAGTATTTTCCATCGACAATCGACAGAATGAGTCGGAGAACGAGATGCTTTGCAGATTAAAAGTTTATCGGAAACAAGCAAGACGGATTAAAAATGCGATATCAGGCTGGCCGCTGGTCCCCGACAATACACGACACTATGGACCAGTCGCATGAACTTCAAGTTTGGTAACAAATAAATCCAAATTATCCAATTACATTTGATCACGTATGCATTTTGTGGGCATTATTTTCACGTGACAAAATCAATGCGAACAATGTTTCTTAAACACAAGTGGCACTTTCAGTATCGTTCATGCAATGGTCCACAAATGCAAGGCTGTAGCCAGAAATTTATACCCATCATTTCCATCCCTTTTTTCCTTTCCTTCCCCCTCCCTTCTTTCCCTTTTCGCTCTTTCCCCTGCCTCAAAGACGCCCCTCAAATCTTGCTAAGGGATTTGGAGGAGTGCTGCTAGCTCCCCACAGCAGAGAGAACAATATTTGCAGCCACCAGACACGTTCCTTGGGCTCTGAATACACCAAAAATGCTTTTGCCGTGGAGCTCCGGCCACAAACGCATTTTTGATGCATTTATAGCCCAGGGAACATGTCTGATCACTGCTAATTTTGTGGTATTTCCGTTGAATGAAATCAAAAAGTTGAGGCAAATGAGGTTGTTTTTAAATGTACTGTACATCACTGTGTGGTCACTCGCTAAATTCTACGTTATTATTATTTTTATTTTTTTAACACCCAAAAGCCCCACAAGTTACCGCCTTGCACAGAAGATCTAATGAAGCCGGTTCTCGACACGAAACAGCAGTCAAACAGACGGACGTGAAAGACGACGTCACTCAACGCAAACAAAACAAATAACACACAAATGAATCATTTCAGAATGGCTGACTAATGTCCTCCGAACTTGCGACCCGACCACGAACCGACAGGTTGTTCCTCAGCTGGCCGCCGTCCTGCAACCAGACAGGTGTTCAACAATTATACAGCGTGGTCAAGAAAATGTCACCCTTATTCATTTTACTGCAGTTTCTACACAAGTGAACAGATTTCAATAATATATGGCACACAGTATATTGAGTTAATTCACAGCACAAGAGTTATTGACTTACCCACCCCACCTACATACAGCTGTTATGCTACTTCAGAAAGACAAGACAAATGCATAAAATAACTTTAGCAACCACAGTTACACATTACTCCTGCACATATAAAATATATTCAGCTTATCTACACAGTCAGTCAACACTTAACGTTTACGTTTACAGCAATTGCTCAAACTACTTGATTTTTCATCCACATAGGCCTGAAGTCCCTTATACCATTCATCAATAGCAACAACATCCACAATGCTTTGTGACAAGCCATCCCAAGTGTGGACCAGGTTGGCCAAGTCTCACACTGGCTTCTCATACACTTGATCTGCATCACGCCGAATATTCAACTGTCGACATGATTAAGACCAGTGCTGTTCTGAGGCCATAAGTCTGGCACAGGATTTTGTGCATCCACGCATTACTTTGCACTGACAAACCTTTCGAACTAATGCCAAAACTACAAATTAATTTCACCCAAGGTAGAGCGGCAGCAGTAGCCACGTGAGAGATAACAAAAAACCAGCACATGAAAGTGAACCAAAGCTGGGCACTATCTGACAAAAAGACAAGAATTAGCAGTGAGAGTTCAAACTGCAGGTGTCAACCGTGTTTAGCGCGTTGACATTAACAGCGCCGACGCTGAGAACTGACAGAGAACTTGCACGTTTCATACTGCGTAAACACATTAACACAGACAGACATCATTATTTTATTACAGCACCATTTTATTACTATTATTTGAAAAGTTAAGACTCAAATGATGCTATCACCTGCAGTTGTGACGGCACTTAACAAAAATTAATGCAGCACTAACAGCTAAACCATCGATCAGTAGGGACAGTGTCGGATAAGTCACATTACGACAATAACAGAAAACTGTCTTTCACAGATTTGACTCGTACAGCATAAGTGCTATGCCCACAAATGCAGGAAATTGCATCGTGTGATATAACATCCGTTTGGACAAAGTATATGTCAACCATATGCAGCAATGTACCGTACACTAAAAATCTATTTCTTCTTTGGCTTCGAGTCAAACATTAAGCCACTGACAATACCTCGCTACACCATGCGATCTTGAGCGTCCTTCTCCATGTGTCTCCAGGTCAGCTTTGTAAGTAAGTAAGTAAGTTTATTGATATCTTGTAGCCATAATGCTAGATTAGTTACATTATAAAATACAAAATAGAAATACTACTAATATTAATACACATATCAGCACAAATACAATTAGCCTACACATTACAAGTGAAAATTACATGACCATACCGGCACGAATATGTACTACATATAGATGTAAAATATAAAATGAAATGACACTATTACAAACATAAAAAGTTGTCGCTGGTAGTTCTTTAAGGAGTAGTATAGGAAGGAGCAGTACCAATTTGCTCGGACCTGAGGGATGGGGTAAACTGTAGGATGCTGCAGCCGAGGAGAAACAGAAGGGTCACGTTCAGGTGGGAGGAGGTCATGCAGGCAGTTCCCAGAATGACAACAGACATAGACGCTAAAATAGACATCAAGGTGACATGTCACCAAAATCTAACGACGTCTAGTGTTGACCGTAGCATAGATATGTAGCAAGTTACAGGTACATCAATTTCCGATCAGCAGTTGTCAGCTTTTCTGTGGACAGACGGACAGACAGACTGACTCACGAACAGACATCGGCAAAAACAACACCTAATTTTTGCGCGGCACAGCTAGCACGCAGGTAATAAATAGACAAGTCTGGCAAAATGAAATACAAGTTGCAAGTATTACTAGCCGAAACATACCCGCCACCAAAGTCGGCATCACCGGGCCCGTTGGGACTGCCTTTCAGCTTCTGTACGAGTTTCGCACTACTACGACGGATGGACGCCCGCAGCTTGGAAAACGAGCCGGTCCTTGCTCTCATCTGACTTGGCTGCATAACACATAACATACGTCCATATTTGTTTCCACTGCGCATGCCGATGATGGCACTACCAGAGCCAACAGAAACTGAACAACATAAACCAGTGGCATCTAGGGAGGCGGGGGGCCGGCGATCACCATCCCTTTTATACGGTGAAAAATATTTCCTTTAAGTTTCCACCAAAAGAATAACGGGACACATTTGTGAGTGTTCTGTGTTCACTATGGTCAGTAGGAAAGTGTGGTATGAACTAGGGGTTATCTGCATGTGTGTCATCATTGCTATCACTATCATCGTCGCTGTTTTCCTGCCATCTCCACATCTCCATTTGACAGTCTACTAACTCGCGTGTCATCAAACCAAAAGTGTTACACAGATTTTGTCAAGTAAAGGTGTAAGTTACTAGCGGGAGTGTCCAAGGGATCTAACAAGTACAGATTATTGATAAACAGTTGCAAAAGTTGTAATGAAACAAACAACAGGTAATACTGAGGACAATGTTTTGGGTTCTGTCATCATGGTAAAGTCAGGGTAAATTTTAATCTGGTTCAGCTGATGAACACAGAACAGCACCACGTGGCAAAGCAATGCAACGTCACACAAATCTAAGCATTACAAAACAGTCTTACGTCTCCTCCCGTCCATTCAACTCCGACGCTGACACTGTCACCGTCGGCAGCACTTCGGGTGTAAAGACTGTCAGGTGCTGTCTCACTCGAACGAAGCCTACTGCCGGAGTCCGCATTGCCATCTCTGATAGCTCCACGGGGGGACATATCAGCGATCTTCGACTGTCGGACGACATCGGACGCCTTCAAATCAATTACAGGCTTTGCATCACACACGACTAACAAACAATCTACATGAAACATATTCACAAACAGAAAATGGATTTGCAAAAACATATCAATAACTACACTGCAAGCTTTCCACAGCAGCAAACAACATTCACAAAACACAACTGGAAACAGTAATTATAGAAACCCACTTTTTTAATATATATGGTATTTGCTATTTACTACAATTGAAATTATCATCATCATTATTTTATTATTATTATTACTATTATTAATATTAAAATGTACTCATTAAAGTGATGCCATTGTGAAAATGCAGCAGGTACACTTTACATAGTCTAATGTGTTTCCGGAAAGCAAGACACAGTTTGTTTACTTGGAATAAACTAAATTCTCAAGTCATAATTGACAGCTGCTACCATTTAACACTACTATGAGATCAGCAATGTGTAACTAAAGAAAACGAATGTTTAACAATATTTCAGGTTCAAACTGGTGACTGTGTATATCAGAAGTTGTTTATTGACTACCACTGAGATTTTGAATACACAAACATGCACACACACACACACATACAGGTTTTTCATCACGTTGCAAGGAAGTAGAAAACTGCACTTTGCAACTTGTTGACCCTTGCAACTTCCCACAACCTCGCAACACCACTCTTGTGTACAAATTTTACCTCGCAACCCCACAAATATTAGAATACATGGCCACACAACACCTACCCACACGTCTCCCACACGGACTTGTACACTAGTGATGGAGCGAGGATTTAGCTAATAATTTGGATCTATGAGTACATCATTGGCCACCTCAACATTCATTTGCAAGGATCTGATTGCGAGGAAGCAGGAAATCGAACATCGCAATGTCCGCCAACCACGCAACACCACGTTCTTGCATGAATGTAAACGCACACATGCAAACACACTGACAGACAGATAAACAGACTTACACTTCTTCGTGTCTTTGCGGCACATTCTTCTAGCGTCTGGGCAGCGTCGAGTTTACCCTGCCGTCGATATAAAGCGCCGAGGTTCTTTAACGTTGTTGCAACGGTTGGACTGTGAAACAACAATAGCCAACATTACACACCTAATAACACAGACATAATAAGAGGTGTGGCACAAGGAGTCGGGCGTCAATTTATAGGCCGTGGGTTAGAAAACCGGCAGGCACTGCTGTGCACCAAACTCAGGCAAGTTGCGCCTTTGTCATCAAGATGCATAATTTGGTACTGGTTTAATGCCGGTAATGCTGTCTGGCCAGGAAAATAACTGCAGGCCTGGTGAGACATAATGGCAGCTTACCGCCCTTTTTATGACTGATATCAGCTGTGGGCTCACTGCCTAGCATCTTGAGATTAGTACAATTGCGGGATTTCACCTTCATCAGTAACTACCTTTGGCCTATTGATGTCAATGCATCGTCCAGCTCAGTCTTCAAGAAACACTTCAATGCTTATCTATTCAACCAGTGAACTCTCGGCTGTACCGTCTCCTTGTAGTTTTGTAACAGCAGCACAATAACACAGGAGCAATAGTCAAAGTTTAATGCACGCATAATCACAGATATTCAGACACACATAAAGACCAAACAGATATAGCTTAACACTGCAATGACACGTACATAAGAATAATTAATCGCAATTAACAATAACTAACACACTCCCCACACACAGCAAGTCTTAGAAATCAATAATTGCACATGGCATTCTGCTCATAGTGCACATCAATCAAAGACAAATGCAACCAGTTGAACTTATGTCGATAACCACTCAACCAAACATGGTATTTTATCCACATGAAAAGTACAGACTTATTTCTTACTCGAACTGTCTTCAGAATTTGCAGCTAATTTGTCAAGTTTTCTTTTCTCCTTTTGATCTACTTTTACATCAGTTTTCGGTTTGGTTCTGCGCCACATCTTGATTCCGTAACAGTGAAATGAAATAATTTAAGAGTGCATTATAGTCTACAGTAATCTGCATGTAGCTGGCATAGAACGTAACCATGACAAAGCCAGCTTCGTATAACACCAAAATAAAAACTAATGAATTAACGAAAAATAAAACAAACAAAAAACAGATAAGAAACCGATATTTAATAAATCAGTCGGAGTCTGCAAAGTGTCAGAGTCTGCAAAGTCATGTGGTGGATGGGATAAGCAATCTATTGTGGCAAGGTTTGAGTTGTGGCCATGGAGTGAAAAAGTGAAGAAATGACAGAAGACGAGGGTGGTGATAATGATGACAACTAATCTGCATAATCTACATTACACAGCACATCTCTGAGAGATCACTCACTTGTCAACACGAGATGCTTTGTACAAACAACTGGACTCTTTGCTCTTGTCCTGCACATTCAGCGAGCTTAGTAATAATAATAATCAATCTGTAAATAAATAAATAAATACATAAATCAATCAATCAATTAATCAGCGTCAGGCCTAGAGAAGTCGGCAAAATATGGCTCATCTGCTATTGAATAAGCACAAGCCCTTCCTGAGCCACACGGGCCTACAGGGTGGCACTGATCTCCGTTTCTATAGCCCTCAGCCAGCTTACACTAGTTTATCACATGGTGTCCTGTTTACTCCCCAGCTTTCGCTGCTACTCAATGCACCAATAGAAGAATGGCCAGGCTGAGCTGACCTGTGTGGCTGGTTAATACCAAGATGGTGCAGACACGAGTTATAGCTGCGAACATCTCTCTTTAGCACCACGGAAGTCTTTTGATATTCTGGCGCTTTACAAATCGGATTATTATTATTATTATTATTATTATTATTATTATTATTATTATTATTATCCCATTACTAACCCGGCATGATCTAGAGTGAGTACGTTAACTGAGACCAACGGTTACCACCAAGCCAAACAACACTTGCCATATCAGTAGAATCGTGCACCATCAACGTTTTGTCACAATTAATGGTTGAGCCCACTGCTAACTGCTTGCCTAGCGAAAATCCGACAAAAACGGCAAAAAAAGCTGCCAGTTAAAACTGAACAGTAAGCGGCAAAATACTGACTTTGCTGTTTTCTATTTCCTCGGCGTGCATCCATATTGGCTTGTTAGCACCTGCACAGCACAGCAGTGACAGAGAAGATATAAACAAACAACGTACTAGACAACAGCACTGATGTATGCATACTGGTCACAGACACATGCAATAGCTCACTCATACAGAGGACAACACAGAGCTAGACCACATTTTGACTGAAACTGCTCAGCCACGGTTTCTGAAATAACAATGTCACTCAGTGGCCACCATAAACAAAATCTCAGTCAGACTTGTGAAAAAAATTACACAGAATCTTCTGTAAGCAGGATACTGGGGATACGAGTAGAGTGCGCGTTCCAAAAAAAAAACATCGCAAGCAAGTGGTTTGCTCCATACATTTCACCCACTCAAAGATTGAAGTAAATATTGTTTTTCTACAGTAAAACTTGTGGAAATGACACTTTTGCTGTTGTCAATCATACCTCATTGCTAGCAAAAAAAATTAATCAGCAGACAAGTAATATCACATACCATGAACCAGCATTTCTAGTTCTACAATAACTGAAACTTTCATTAGAACTGGTTAATTTCTACAACAGATACGTAAGAAAACACAAAAACGTTGTATATTTGGAACACGGTAAAAACTACAAACTGGTAATGTTGCCGAATTCCTTCTCATGTGCTCGTGTCAATACTTCCTTGTACAGAGCCTCGGCCTCACGATACTTGCCCTGCTTCAGATATGCCGATGCCTATTAACAGCAAAAGTTACATCACGAACATTTATCATTCTGTCACAACGAAATGTCGGACACGTTGCAACTTACAGAAAATAGCCAGATTAACATACGTGTCGTAATACTGGGCCATTCTAATAGCCATTTACACGAGTTCACCAGAGACAGCCTACGATCCTTAAAAACCTGACATTTCATCTTAAGCATCTGTACTCATTTGTCAAGTATGAGCGACTCCATGTGGTCTCGCTGTGATCCTGACCTTTGACCTTTTAACCTCAAAATCTAATCAGTGATTCTCTGTCACCAATTGCACCTAAGCTGTAAATTTGGTGAAACTACCACAAGCAATTTATGAGGTATAGTGTGTATGGAATTCTAGTACACTATCATGGACACGAATGCAGCTAACAGTCAGCGGAAACATAAAAAATGCTACAATAAAATGCAATAGAATCATGGTATATAATCCTAATTTACAGAAATGATTATATGTTATCATTCCACGATGTGGTTTAATATGACACAGTACAATACAGGTGCTAATGGAATAAATTAATAACACCTGCAAAACACCTGTCGAAACTCCTATGTAAATATCAGGTAATATCAACATAATGACATGAAAGCTATGTTATATGCACATCAACAAAGCATGCTAATTACAGAACAAAATAAACAATCCAAACAACATAAAAGTTACCAGTACAAAATAGAAAAATACACAGAAAAAACACACAAATTCAACCTTTTGAGGCGACAAATGTACAAAACAAATTTACGAATATAACTCAGTCTGAAATGCAAAACCAAAAAACTAAGATGCTATGAAACAAACTTAATCAGCTTACCAGGTTATTTTTGGTCTTTGCTACATTGGGGTCATCAATGCCTAACTTTTTCGTATACACCTCTAACGCACGCGTATAATATTTCTCAACCTGAACAAATAAAAACGAAAGCAAAAAAAACACAACAATAAGAAGCGTAAGCATGCAAAATCACCGGCAATCAACACAAATACAACGTTCACACCGCGACCAATCCCCTCACCAAGTTGCTCTTCGTTTTAGCTACGTTCGTATCAGTCGGACCCAAAGACGTCTCGTATATTGCTATTGCTCGGATGTAGTGCTCCTCGACCTTCAGGCACAGATTGACGAAGGCAATCAAAGTTACACGCAACATGTCATCACATCTGCAAACTCTTTAACAGGTTCAATGCCAGGAACCTGTTATCATGTCCAATAATGTGATTTGCACCAGGTCCAGAACACACTAAGCACCGCGATGCACAAGCCAGTATTGTCTGCCGACATTCTGACGTTATTTTGTCGGCCGACAATGTCAGGCCCTGTGCTGGGGTGCCAACAATGTCGGTCACCAAAATGATGACAATAACAAGATGCTTAACACGATAATTAACAATCATATATGGCAACCTGGCTTAGCAGAAATGACATGCCTCGACTAGATAATGGCAAACAACAGATTGTTGTATGCTGCTGACACCTGGCAGACATCAGAGTAAATATTTCCTGTTAAATTAACTAAGTGGCCTTATTTACGGTTATATTCAGAGATGGCTAATGTGCATAATAGCCCATGAATAATAATTAGCCTAAATTAATAACTAAAACAAATGGCACATTTTTGTCGTCGTTGTCGTAATCGTAATCGTCATCGTCGTCATTGTTCTTATTATCATTATAATTGCTGAAATGCATTGATTAGAGTGCTGCTATCATAAAAAACTGCAGGCACACGTTACAGTCACAGTGATGAATGATACAGCCGTTGGAAATGGTAATATTTAGCAAACGAAGCATGTTGTTAGTTACAAATTTTAACCGCAACGTAAAACACACATCTTGTTTTCCTCTGCCACTGAAACAGCTGGTACCCGGCATAACAATTTTAGTACAAATACTTGAGACTTCATGACTCGTACAGACATACGAAACAGTGTAACATTATTACCAGAAACACTAACGTATGCAGAAGGCAACACACAAACAAACAATTTAGTGAGCTTAAATGCCAGCAGTTAAAGAGCCAGTCAGAAACTATGAAAAACAAATGCATGTGTAACCTCGTCATATTTGCTCTGGTTCTGACAGAGAAGTGCAAGGTTGTTGAGCTGCTTTGCGACGTCCGGATGATCTTTGCCTAATACCTGCGTGACATCAAATGTCATTTCACCACCAGTCCACCACAGTTTACATATAATGTGATCATTTGCTTCAAGTTGAAAATATCAGCTTAGTAACAGACCAACTGCTTGATTTATGCAGTGCATGTGCACACAGATATTTCTGCAAGTTTTTTGCTACACCGGCTGAATTAGATATTGTGCGTTATACCGAATATCTAATAACACCTAATCTGTTAATTTTGTTTATACACGTAGCAAATATCGATGCTTCTGTCCACATAATGCAGTATCATTATCTTGAATAGATACACCCTAGAATACTTTATGAAGTACGACAGGAGATAGCATAGCCTCTAAAAAAAATTTTGATGCTTCACTGAGAGCAGGTGAAATTCCTCAAGAATGGAAAACAGCAGTAGTGACTGCAATACATAAAAAAGGAGGGAAAAGTGAAACAGCTAA
>Ga0209562_1000431_pt1 | contig 14295 bp, 12 predicted proteins | sample WorMetvacBELIZE2_FD_187399 | JGI IMG/M metagenome (GOLD analysis project Ga0209562, IMG submission 187399) | Marine gutless worms symbiont microbial communities from Max Planck institute for Marine Microbiology, Germany - Olavius vacuus BELIZE.2... | ecosystem: Host-associated > Annelida >... | reverse complement strand
AGATTAAGCCATCCAAAAACATTCAAGCCATTGCTGATGAAAACTGAAAAATTTCGCAAATCATTTTTACCGTACTGTCTTAAACATTATGATTAGCACAGCTGGTGCGAATTATGCATTTCTTACAAACTGCTGTCACAGACATTAGACATTAGCTCTAGGTTCTTTGAACATTTTGCTATTTTATTGTATATTGTACTAATCAAGCTTTTTTGCTGCCAGAACAAATAAACCATTATTATTACATGTTTGCCGTGGTTCATAAAACGTAGTAGTGTACATTTGACTGCAACTCTGTCAAATCTTAACCGATTTCAATAATCTTCGCACTGCTGAAACCGGAAAAAAATGTGCAAAACAGGGCATGCATTTACTTTTCTATTACTTAAAGAAAGTGTTGCTAATGACGTGATAAATGTGGCATTGTCAGCTGGACCAGTCTGTTGTGAACCACACCACTGACGAGTGCAGGCATCTGTCGGTCTGTGTCGACGCTGAAGGCGGACATTTTGAACATTACTTATGATTGCGACTCTCGAAAGAATAAGCATTTTTAACTGAAAAGTGTTATTTAAATTTACGAAGAAAGGTTTGCACACAATTAAGGTGATGTGGTAAATTTTACTACAGTCGCATGTAGAATTTCTTCATGATTAAAATGATATAAAAACTATAAAATCTGTTAAGATTAGCCAAAGTTATAGTTAAAAATAAAATGTCACGTTTTTATGGTTCACTGTGTAAATGCATTTTATGTCTTGTACTTCTGCATTTAAGGGCTCAGACATGTCCATATGTCCTTACATCTTTTTGAACACCAGAGAAACGTCAAGCACAAGCAAGTCATTTTGCACTCGTGTAATAACTTTAACACACTAAAACAAATATTGATACAACACTTAAACAGCCAAAAACATGTCTGCAACAACAAAAACCTGCCAGCTAAGTTATAATGGCAGTGACATAAACCTTGTGGTTCTTTCCTTCATCACTTTCTCATTACGTTTCCTGTCTGCTGCTGATGTCTCTACAGGAACACATGGTGCTGCATCGTATCTAGCTTCCTTCTCTAAACAGCCTTTTAACAACAGTTCCGACAACAACTGAAATTCATTCTGTCTGCACATAATGTATCAACAACTCAGACAATAACATTACACATGACACAACAGCTGCCACTAATGTCACTGTTCTGCAGAAAATGGTACGGTATTGTTACCACTGCCGCTTGGTGTTCTCAGCCAGGTATGTGATCAATAAAAACCAAATTATCAGAACACAGCAATTGAAAAACAACTAAAGAAACCAAACTCCCACGCTATCTAGTTTACGTCTCATGTACACTAAATAATGTGCTAACCAGGTTTCACGTTTAGACCTCTGGTTTTCTTCCACGAAGCAATCGTCTGGCCAAGCTCCTCAATCCTTTTTTCTGACAACTTCTTTGCTTTTTCTTTTGCATCGGCGAGTCTCTGCTCCGACTTACGGACAAACTCTGGCCTCCTTGCAGCAAAAGCACCCTGCAGACTCTGTGCTTGATCTTTAAAAAACAATACATGCTTCTCTTGTGTAGAATGTTTACATACAAATCATAAAAATACTGACTCATGATCTAAAATAGGGTGACACAAATTAACAATTAACCAAGCAACTAACTGTCTAAAATTTTCACAAGAGAAACACTTGCACACGTTAAAACTCAATGGCGTATGACAACAAATGATAATCTATTAAGCAGGTGAACCAATCAAAACGATTTTTCTCAACTAGTTGCGCTTGTGAAAACTATTTTCTGTACACCTGTAATGTCTCTTATGTAGGAAAGACTCGAGTTATTCAGGACATGCATAAACAACGAAGTTAATAAATTATTACAGTACAAATTGGCTTTACCAAATATCAGTAACGTAAATTAACAATTATGTAATTGTTGATTTTTGGGAAGTTAACTAAAAATCAGTCACTACCAGTGGTAATCTAACACTAAGTTGAGAAAATTCAAAATGTGTACATCACAGCAACACATTAAATACTCTATAATAACTACGTACTTGATATGATACAATACAATAAAAAGATGTCCAATGCTTACACCTAAGTGACCAGCGGCGAGAAAAACCATCGCTGTACAGTGAACACATATTAAAACAAAAAAGTTTTCAACTGGTGCTTGAAAGTATTATTCAGGTCTGCTAAACGTTGCAGTTCGGGGGTAGGGGTTCCATGCAAATAACAACATTCACTGGACAGCTCAGGTGTCAGTGGTTCATAGTGCCAAGTACTGGGGTGACATGAGTCAGACTCTGGATGGAATGTCTGCAGTGGCAGTCACAAGACTGGTCAACATGATGGACTGCTGCCTGTATGCACCATGTATGATATCTAAACCTTAAACCACTTATCTTAACATATCTTTACAATATATGCCAGTGAATCGCAAAACAATACTGAATATAATACTGTTACAATCACAGATAAGTTGTTGTACAAAACATATACCTGGTATTATGTCTACTGTTTCACATTGGGATGCATTCTCCGTTGGTAACAAGAACCGTACGCCGACAGCTTTAGCATCTCTGCCAGTCTTTGTGTTCTTACTGTTATCTCTGTCTCTAGCTGGACCTCCAGAGACGGCAATCAACTCAATAGACTGTGACGGTTTTCTCAATGTCTGTGGCGTTGCCTGGTCGAGAAGGCTGCGTTCATGTTGTTCAAAGGACAGCAAAGATGACGAGCCCGATGTTGATCTGCCTGGTGTTGTGACGATGGATTTTTCTGGAGACAGACTGCTGATGTCAGTGGACGTTACTCCACTTACCAGTGTCAAGTCTGGCTCATCGGTGATACCTGTCTCATTGTCAGAAAGTCTCTGTAATAACATACACACCATTACTGATTATAATCTTTACAAACTACCTCAGTATTAAAGGTGTTAACGTAACAACATCTGAACATACCAAGTTTAAACACAAAAATCCATAACAAATGAACTTTTTTGTCTATATCTGTGTGAGAGATTACCAAAAGAAAAAGATGGAAGCAGCACATGCTAGTTTCTGCGACCAGTATTAGGCATCTCTTCAAAGGACAGGTCCAGACGGGCATTTCAGGGAGCAAATGATGATGCAGAAGTTGAAACATTATTGTAGAGGAAAGAAGACCGAGATGGCTGAGGCACATCTTGGGCAAGGACAATAGAGATTACTGATTACGTTCTAAATGTGATTTTTAAATGTTATTTGTATGTTGTATACTCGGGCTACCGTAAGTGCCTTTTAAAAATGGCCTGGTAGTCCATCATTTGTACTTGTATGTTTTATGTTTTAATTCTTGTTTACTGATAAATAAATTGAAATGAAATGAAAAGCTGTGTATTGGAAAGCAAATTCTATGAAGCAGGAACTAGGAAGATGAAAAAAGAACTGGAGTGATGCAGTACTAGATCTAAACCAAATTAGTATGACTTGGGAAGAAGTGCAACACCTTTCTATCGACGGAGAAAATTGTAAAGTCTCTGTGTGTCTTCTGACACCATCTGAACTAAGAACTAAGAAAAGACTGTATCGTATCATATCATTACATCTCTCATAGATATTTTGCATGACATTACCCAGACAGAAGTGTTATCCAAAGATGCATTGTCCACACGATCTGAATACTGCCTAATGTCACCACTCGCTGAGAAACCTTCAACAAGTGTTGCCAGGTCAACAGGTGCCTGATTTTCAGTCTCTTTAGCAACAGCAACTAACTCATGCTGCAACGTTTGTACTGCATCGTCATGTCTTCTGTATGGCATAAACAGTGTTTCCCAGTTGAGATGTTTGTCTGTTGACGAGACTGAAGTCAGCAGCACATTACGAATTGTTTGACCGAGTGATGTTACAGGTAACAGAGTCTGATCTGAATCACCAGACTCGTGTTTACTGTGACTCTTGACAGCTGCAGAACTGCCACTTTTCTCCTGCGGTTGAACTGGCTTGCCAGTCAGCTCCATTTCTAGACTACTTAAGACGTTTGCTGTCGGCAAAGTTGGCATTCTAACGTCAGACGCATGGCCGACACCTGAAACAGACTGCAGAGATCTGAATTCATGCGCTGCATCTTCAGACATGTGACATGCATCACCTTGACCACCAAAACTTTGCTGCAACTCAGGATTGACATAAGCTGGAAGTGGAATTTTCACTTGTCTGCCATGGTCACCATACTGTGTGGAATCAACATCGTTGGCATTCAGCGGTGACGGTGATATGAAGCTCTCTAATGACACAAAACATGTCAGCTCGCATGTATGTAGCAGCTATAAATTACTGTCTCACAGATCAAGCACTCTACAGCCACTTGTAATGTTTAACACGCCAAGATTCACAGTAGAAGCATTTCTACAAAGATCAACTAAATTTGGCCATTGGGGCAACAGCACGTCGACTTCGCCAGCCTTTGTGACAAGGCCGATGAACAACTCTTCTACTGGGTCACCCACAACACACGCCACCTTTTACATCCACTTCTACCACCATTGTGCAATAGATATTACTGGTGTCGGCAACGACCGCATGACTTTGAACTTCCTGATTGCACATCAGAACTTAAAAAAATAAAAACTTCCTGATGAAAATGTTATTCAAACAATGTGCCTGTAGTACTAGTCTCTATACCAGACAGTCCTAACTCTAACTCTGAGCTCAATCACATACTCTGTTGTTACCACCACAGTGAGCTCTGTTGTATGTATTTCAACTATATTTTAACCATATTTTTCATCTACTATAAGTCAGCCAGTGTATGCAACCATGATTAGACTTTGTGCGTATTACTGTTCCATTAACTTTTACTCATCATCTTATGTTTTATATTGTGTAGAGTACTCAATGGTTGCAGTTTGTCAGCTGTTTAATAAACCAATGATTGACTGACTGATTGTGCAGTACCGGTATGTCACAAGTATTGCTCGACTGGTAAAGGGAGTTCAATTCTCACTACGAGCTGTGATGCTGGAGCTTACTGCAGTTGACAGTAAGCCAGCAAGCAACTTAGTCGTAAAATGCGCCATACACAGCCACTACTTTCTGCCATTATCTTCCCAGCACAGAGCATCACTGTCCTTTGACCTGTAAGTAAGTAAAACATCGATTTATATAGCGCATTGTCGTAAGAACCTGTAATGCACTGAACACACTAATATCGTCTGAAAAGCAGTGTTTTCAGTGACTGCTGGCAAGTGTTCTAAGCCTCATCTCTGTACCAAATTATACTCCTTTGTGGCAGACACGAGTGTACAACTTGCTCAGAGTTGTCACATGAAAGTGGATCAGCTCGCAGTCAACCCACATTCTCTTGATCATAACTACAGAGTGACAGCCATTACACCATTATGCCACTGGACTGGACCAGTATCTATTAACTTTATGTGGCTAAAACTTAAGCAATTTCAAGGCAAAAGCTGATCAGAGCTGACGTTTGGTACTTTGCTGCAACTGACGAATACTCTGCCTATTGCTCGCACTTACAGCTGAGTTTAAATTATTAATTTTTTTCAACTAGAGACACAGCTGCACAAAATATACCTTCTGTACATCCATTCTGATTCACAGCAGTATTGTCAGCGCTATGGCTTCTACTAATCCTGTCCGTAGATTGCTGCAAACAATTGCATATTGCATGTAACCGAGTTGCACGAATAATCTATTATACTTTGAAGAAAAAAGTTACAGTTCAGTGATAGAATTATCAAATTAGTTCACACACAGTTCATGAGCAAATTACACACAAGCAACTGGGCTCATTTATTCTGTGTCAGCCAAAACTAGGACTGCTTAATCAATGACTGAACATTGTGTGCACCCAAAATCCCCATTCTTATTGCAGAAAATGCACTACTACGGTGTATGTCCTATGTACAGTACTGTGTTGTAATCATCATCAGTACCAAGATCAGCATTCTACTCGCAAATGAAAATGTATTTATATGATCATCACAAAAGTGCATTTCATCAAATACAAAATAACAAAACCCTCACAGCATATGGCACATATCTTTTACAGTTAAACAATAACCAAAATAACACTCACAGGAGGTGGCAGATGATCAGAAGTGACATGATAGGAGTCATCATTATGACCATGTAATAGTGGTGCTGAACGCGATAAATGTATCTGATGCGATTCAGTCCGTGGTGCTGTATTATCAACACTCACTGTGCACTTCTGACCTGGTCGCAGTTTAGATATATCAAGACTCTCTTCGTTCGCAGTAAGCTGATGATAACTGGTGTCATGGCTGACGCTCGGAGTATTTTGAGCTGATAAAGATGGCGATGCGCCGTCAGCTACAAGAGCACGCAGGTCAGATGATGAGGATACATAGGTATTAAGCAAGGCAGTCGGCTGCTGAGACTGAGTAGTACTAGTAAACGTTTGAATCTTTGAAGGAAAACTGCCAAGCTGCGAACTAATGCGCAGCTGTTGCTCGGCGAGTCTCTGCTCTTCATTCTCAAGTGCCTCGAGCTGCTCTTGCATCTGCCGCTGTCGCACTTCGAGATCTCTCTGTGCTTGCAGAATGAGTGCGTTAAAGTCATCCTTGTTACTCTGAGTGATACTATGGCTGGGTGATACAGATCGCTGCTGACTTTTAAACGCAGTGTCGTTAGCATGTGGACTCGGAGATGGAGAGTATTCTGCAACTCGACATGGTTGAACGCGACTGTGTTCGTTTAATTCTGGGGTCACAAACTGTCGTTCATCATCTGTGTCATCATTATCAGGACTAGCAGCTGCAGCGCTGTATTCAAAAGCTTCAGCGTCCTCAGGCAACGACTTCGGTTGATACAGCTCTGGTTTGTACGGCTTTGAAACGTCAACTTCTGTGAAAAGCACGTCACTGCTCGGAACACGTACAACGTCGTCACAGGATAGATGACTCGTGCCATTATTTTTCACTTCATACATGTGTGATTTTTCAGCAGGTACAGTCAATGGCTCAACGTGGCTCACAGCTCTGTGTTTATTACTAGGGGATTCCGAGAGAAGATTCACGCCAGAATCTAACAGCTGTTCAGCACGCATCTGAAGCCTTCGGCGAGCCTCAAGCAGTGCATGCTGCCGATCAGTCCGTCTCCGCAGCAGCTCATCCTGGTACTCTCGCACGCGAGCAGCATTGCTGTCAACTTCACGGTCTGTTGAAATCTTGGCACGGTCTGCAACCACTTGTACACTGCTTTCTACGACAGGTTCATTGCACGATGACACTGCAGAGTCAACAATCTTATTACTATTCACTCTACTGTAACTGCTGCTTGGCAGAACGGAAAAAGGTTTTGAAGACCAAACATCAGTAATGGAAGTACCGGTAGACATTTCAGTGCTGCCATGTTGTTGAGACATGACTGGGTATTTATAATATCCTGACCTCGTGTCTGACACTTGATGAGCAAGTTCATCAGCGGACTTACTGGCATCCATTATACCATCAGTGACCGGCTCGGCAACTGATCGAGGTGTAAAACTCAGTGCTTCCGACATTAATCTGTCTTGCACTTCAAGCTGCCTTTGTTTGCTTTCAATTATACGTAAACGATCTTCCAGTTCCTTCCTCTCTTGCCTGCCAAACAAATGTCATGCCCTATTACAAATAACTGAACATGGCAACAACTAACTATAGTCAATATCATGCTGCAACATTAATCCTACAGCCGACATTATACATGCTGAAATAAGTTAATCACTGGCTCAAGAAAAAAATGCCAAAGCATCCAGCTCACTGCATTTCATCACCATGTTTCTCTGCAAGATACCTGCAGTTCATCATCATCATCGTCATCATTTATTTGCCAAAAACACATACAACACACAATGTGCATGAAGAATTTGCATCAGCAGAATGCATAAGGCCATCATCAACAAGTCTGGTCAAGGGCACAACTCCACAATATGACTGATGGGGGTAATCATGTCAGACAAATTGCTGCAATAATGCTGTGTCTGGCTGCCAATAGACCAAGCAGACGAGAAGCTGTTCCAGTTAGTCTTAACTAATCCAAGTCATGTTCTATCATCGCTGCTCCATGATACTATCTCAGAGCAAGATGCCACGACAGACAACTTGTTGACAAATGCAACACGCTCTTCGGTAATAATTTTATGATACGTATGTTGTATACAGACTGTTATTGATTTGTGTACAAGTTGCGTTCTGACAACTTTTAATAAAGATGATGACGATAATGATGATACAACATTCAGTTGGAGAAGGAGACCAGCAAGGCTTGGCTTGTGGAGATGTACACAAGTGATAAAATTTATACACGGCGGCATAAGAAGTCACTATACATTGTAGGTTTAAAGAAACAAATATGCCTTCAGCTCAGCCTAAAGCATGTATAATGACCAAGGTCTTAAGAGATTTGACAAGCGGGCAGCATCATTAGTTTCCTACAAGCAGGAAAGATGGGCACGCAACAATACGATCTCCCACAGAGCTCATAATGTACACACACACACAAGACATGTATCCTGCTGTTGGCTGTCTTCCACTAGCCACTTCATTTCTTCATGCATCTAACCTCCTATCAAGTCATCTATCATGTAAGTTTCTTTCATCCTTGTTGGGTTCTGCAAACAGGAATACAATCTTCCAGAACTGTCAGTAACAGGCACTCATGCTTCAGAACATGAACACTCCACGCCTATTTACATGTATGTGATATCCAGTGAATTGATTCTTTTCTCCTATTGTATCGACAATTCTAGACAACTGCATGACAACAAACGTTGTAAAAGCCACACCCGATAAACGGCAGCTGCCATTTCAGTGTGATCTATTAACAGACCGCCCTCTTAAGCAAAATCAAAGGTGGATTAGTGAAAAAATGACACTATTATTTGCACTGCACAAAATATGGATGTCAAGATGAACAGCCAACTCGTACTTACTCAATCTGTTGTTGCTGATGCTGGACAGTCTCATACAGAGTGTTCTCACGTAAAGCAAGTGTATTTCTCTGTGCTCCATCTTCTTGTAGTTCACTCGACAAGTTATATGGCAGCTTCACGATCACATATGCACACAGACAAGAACAATGCAGAAATATACTTCCAGCTACTGTACATTAGTTGTAGCAAGAATAAGACGAATAAGACAGAGACTGGTGATGGGTCATTCTCTGTTGCAACACCCCGCATTTGGAATCTGCTGCTGATTTACTTTAAACCTGAGCGCTTTTCTTCCATGATGCACATTATCTACAGGAATGATTTGACAACTGTGCCCTCAATGCCACATTTCTTATCATACAGGTGCACACAGTGGGTACTTTGTTACTATTTACTGTTGCCATACTAAACCATTTACTTATTACATTCTTATATTCAAACATCAAATTTTACAATTTCATACACAAACAAAATGTCACAATCAACATAGAAATATACAGTTTGCCAAAGTGGAAGGACTTACCCCAGAGAATGCTTTATTTTGTGCAGTAATGTCTGACATGTCCACTGGCATATTAAACCCTATTAATACAATACACATACAGCTTCATCAGCACAGTTTCTTACAAGCGCCAATTATTTGCAACTGTAATACAATGACAACTTTTAGCCACCATTTGAAGATGCATCACTTTCAGAGAGCCCTTAATGCATAGCAATTCACTGGCCAATGTGCCAATTTGCCCACTGACTGATATGCAGGAAAGCCATACAAGAAAACATCTGATGCCACTACAAAAATATGCCAGCCATATCATGCAGCAAGCGAGTAAATGAAGCTGATAAAAAACAGTGCTTAGCTGCTTATCTTACGTGACACACACACCTGGAGGCCGTTCGGCAATAGATCTGTAGGAGCTGATGGATGACAATATTGTGCCTTCTTCCATGGACGGCGTTTGATGGTTGACTGCACTGCCTGGTGTGCTGTCAGTGATTGTTCCCTCAGACAATGAGGCTGCTAAATACTGATGCCCTTCGCTGACTTTTAATCCGGTATCATCTCTGTATATGCGAGGTGTCAAGTCTGGCACCGTGCTCTGCAGTAGGCTTGTCGGTTGCGGTCGAACTATTCCATTTTTATGTACAGGAAAGTGTTCAGTTTTGGCAACAACTATGCCACACACAAGCATCACAGCATCATTATGTTTTGTGAGAAATATGCATCACCGGTGTATAACGTCAAAATAAAACCTCAACATTGACAAATATGAACTCATTTGTGGCCCTTATTCTTAAGGACAACCAAGTCAGACACAGCAAAGAAATCAATCAGCCTCTATCATCATCAGTTACACTTTATTGATCACCACAATTTACTACAATAAAGTGCATCTTACTACCTCGATGCAAACTTTTCGTTCCATGCTATTGCACAACACCCTGTCCACTTCATAATCCATATATGCTTTCTATTCAATCATATCCATTGTTTCTTAAAACACGACACAATACATGCATAAGATCAGCAGACTACCTTCTCCACAGGTACGCTGATGTACAGCAGATTCACTAGGAGAACCATCAACAGCGGCATCAATCTCGCGTGACTCCTGTAGAGACCTCTGCTGCCAGTTATCACGCTGACTTCTTATACGCTCATATAACTTCTTCAGTGGACCCTCTGTAACAAATACGACCGCCAAACACAGCACGTGATCTCTCCTTTGCATGTAAAATTTGCCACATACCGAACAGCTAACAAAACCTGACATTAACAACAGACGGTGAGCACGAGGCATATAAACAACCTAAGTAACCTATTTAAACTAACTTTTCTTGGGAGATGGGTAGCCCTGGTCACCAAAGCACTACTGCCTACTCCGGTACTGTGTGTTCAAATATCAACACCACTAAAGAAGTAACAAGGAATGACTGACCACTTAATATACATGTCATCTCACTACAAACAATGTATCTTAAACTGGTACCTGTTGCAGCTGAAGAAGATTTCAATAAATCTAGTTTCAGTGACTGTTCAGAAGAAGTGAAAGCCGACAGTGGTGGTTCAGTGGAAGCTGATGGCGGATGCTGATTTGAAGGTGCTACACTTGGCTCAGCAAGCTCAGCAGTGACATCAAGACTGTCAGAAAGAGCTGGAGATGGAGGCACCGGCTGAGCATCTAATGCAAGTCTCAGATCACCGGTGAATTCTGACAAACAACATGAATTTTAGTTAAAACAACTGTCTCTCTGTGATGACCTGGTGGACAGTTGTAGAAACCGTTTTTCACAGTTTCTTTTAACTTTAAAAAATAAATGCATTTCCACATTTCCAGTCATCCTTCTCCAAATAAACACCTCTCAATGTGGGAAACAAACTTGTGTCATCTGACCTTTGTAACAGCAATCAGTTTCTGTCTGATGTCTGCTAAGAGATCTTCATGCCTGCCTCCATGCTAGACAAATGTTTATTGCAATTTATGCGACAGCAAAATCTACTTTTCAGACTGTCACATTCCCATAATTTAAGTTCAAAATGCAATACTTGCCTTCACATAAACTGTTCACAGAAATTTTCTATATTCCTTAACCTTTTTCTATTCCCAAATTTCTCAGATTTTCCGAATTTTCAAAACAATGACAATCAAATATTACTATTATTATTAGATGTGTGTTCACCTGCTGATGATCAACAGTGTTAGTAGAATGGCAACATTAATTCTCCTTACTCAAAGCCAATACGCGTGACTGAGTATTTCTTAAAGGCACATCAGCACATACAAACCAGCAGCACTGGCATTACTGTATATACAGTACACATCGACACAGAAATGCCAACGAACGCTTCATAGTTTCAGGATGTGAAAGTACTTGCATACATTGTTAGTAAAGTCTGACATTGTATAAATTGTAGGATGTCAGAAAGATAAGATTCCATCAGGCTCAAAGGACTGGGAGCCACCATTCCATCAGCTAACCCACATGGACAACTGGTATTAAAACAGTCGTGTGCAAACAATTTAGAACATTAACTCATAAAGCAACACAATGTGCCCACTACACAATTCTGTCATAAATATGCATAATGTGATGCAGAATATATGTAAGAACCTGTTGAGGTCATATACAAGTCTTCAAAAGCCTTCTCCATTTTATGCTGTTGTTCCTCTTTCTCCTCAATTCTCCGATGTGGTGCCACAAATATCTGCTTCTGTTTCACAGATTACAATATCCATATAAACCACAACTGCAACAGCAGTACATAACTTAGCGTAATCTAGCAAAGTTCTGCAAATTTCAACAACAGCCAAAATAACACTGGCATTAAATGATAACTTGACATAAATCTCATTCTTCACTAATTCTCGAGTAAGTTGTCTATGCTGTTTGCTTCCTCAGTCACAGTACAATTATGCTACCACGAATAATTTCTGTCAGTTTCCATCCAACAATTCACTCTAGACATTCACATGGACACAGGATACAACAAGAAGCTCCACTACTGTGAAGAGCACAGCGTGTCTGTCGTGCTTAGTTGGTGCACTTTATGACATTTATCAGGAGACAAACAACAGCTCAACAGCTAATCAACCACTTGTACGAAACTGGCCATAAAACCTACCGAATTCCACGAGATAATGCAAAATAATGGCCATTACAACGTTCAATGTCGTTCAAGGTCACCGATTTTAGTACCAATTGAAAGCCCATATACGACTTCCTATTAGTGATTAATAGTAAATGACCTTCTATCTTGCACCGTTTCCAAGTTACGGCTGATTATATGTCAATTTTTCAACAGAGATAGGAAGGTGCTACACTTTAACGCCCTCGATGGGGGTGATCCCCTGCGAATATCGGCATAAGTGATATACCGCTGAAAACTAGATTCTTCGGGCTACATTTCACTTACAGAATGTATGGTGTATCTTCAACCACTTTTACGTAATACGGCCCCAAAGCTACTGAATTCTGCGAAATAATGCAAACTACATGGCCATTATGCCCTTCAGGGTCATTCAAGGTCACCGATTTTGGTACCAATCGAAAGCCCATATGCGAATTCCTCCAAGTTATGGCCGGTTATTAGTCGAATTTTTGCTATCGATAGAGGGGTGCCTCACTTTAATGCCCCCACTGGAGGTGATCCCCTGCGAATATCTGGATAAACTTTACCTCTCCAGAAACTAGAGGGATTGTCCTACCAGATGCTGAAAACCGCACGATCGTATCTTCATTCATGTGCACACAATACCGGAATGTGACGGACAGACAGACAGACAGACAGACAGACGAAATCCTTTTAGCTAGTACAGTGCTCTGCATTGCGAGCAATGGGGATGCGCTGTAAAAATGACCTGACATGTGCAGCCGCTCAGGCCCAGAGCCATGAATACACAGCATTTCATGGCGAGCAAACCTACTTCTAATGCAGGACAACTATTGGTTCTTACTGGCAACTGTTCGAGAGCCTGCCGACGACGATTCACATCAGCTCGATGCAAGTCACTCAGCTCCGACAGCAGTTTATTGTACTCCTGAACAACAAATAGATTAGTAGTATAGTTTAATTAGCTACAAAATTACAACAACCACCAAGTTTCAATAGTCAATATGCTCATGCATTATATGCATTGTACAGAAACTCTACAGTTTGTGTCATTTTTATTAACTACTGTTATCTCACAATTTAATCATCACCACTGTTATAAAATTTTTTAAAAAATGATCATTTAATTAACAGTTCACTTATAAGCAAATAAAGTTCTGCCTACATCAAACTTACCGGAGCAGAAACACAGATTATCAATATTTCTCAGTTCCATCACTAAAACCAATTAGTACTGTAAAATTCACGGCTTCACAGTGAAGTGCACTCTACCTCTTTCAGTGATTCTTTTTCCAAAGCATGCTTATGACGAAGATAGGCTTTCTCAGTTCGCTCATGTTCAACCCTTCTCTTTTCTAGTTCCACATCACGAAGCTTCTCTTCCTCCATTTCTGCGACCAGTCGTGCATCACATTCCTGAGCACACAACAGCAATTAACACATTTTCATCCTTTTGTTATATTCAACTGCTAATGTGAGTTTTCCTCATATAATTTCTAGCAAAAAAAAAGCTTGACAGCTAAAGAAAAGCAGTGTATTACTTAACATATTTTACAAAAAAAAACACACACACAAATTTATCAGCTGTCGTAAAGTACCTGTATTTAACGCCATTTGTAAAGGTGACTCTGTCAGAATTTTGCTAAGTTGTTGGAGTGAGAATAATGGGTCTACAAAATAGTGAGAATTTATTAACGGGTTAAACTTTTTTGATACACATCGTCAGCATGTGATGACCACACTTG
>Ga0209562_1000429_pt1 | contig 14329 bp, 12 predicted proteins | sample WorMetvacBELIZE2_FD_187399 | JGI IMG/M metagenome (GOLD analysis project Ga0209562, IMG submission 187399) | Marine gutless worms symbiont microbial communities from Max Planck institute for Marine Microbiology, Germany - Olavius vacuus BELIZE.2... | ecosystem: Host-associated > Annelida >... | reverse complement strand
TCGGAAGCATAAAAAGCGTGCCCGAGACGGTGACCACACAACGCTGCCAGGCGCTCAGAGAGCTCGACTGCTGGCGCGTGCGTAAAGCCGGCCAACATTACGTGTTCAAGCTTCTCTAGCTGATCACGCAGGGCAGCGTTGATATAACGGTTAGCGTGGCCAAAGAGGTTTACCCACCAGGAAGATATACCGTCCAGGTAACGTTGATCCTCAAAGTCATACAGCCAGGCACCACGGGCGCTGGCAATGGGAATAAGCGGCAATGGCTCGCTGGCCCCGGGGTCGTGCTGGCGCATCTGGGTGCATGGGTGCCAAATCGCCGCTTTGCTACGTTCCAACCATTCTGAATTTTGTTGGCTACCGTGCATTATGCTGCCATTGTTATTATGTATTGCAGGGGCGTTATCAAATGCATAAGAGATCGTTGCGTCAAATACTCAAAATATATACATCACGCAGCAGCCCATAAGCGGCGGCGCGGTGAACGGTATCCGGTTGCCAGGTGTTCATGATCTTTAGGGGATTGTCGCGCTGCCATTAGTTGTCGGTGTTGCTGCCGATCCCAGTCATTGGCTTGCTCACAACCTGCCCATCATTGGCCGATTTGTTCGGAGTATAAACTTCGTTGGCAGCAATACTTAGAGAACGCCTGTTCATTCAGCGCCACCGTCTCCACAACCGCCGCAAACTTATCTGCCGAACACCAGCCAGCCGGTGTCTGATCTCCACCTGGCATCAAACGGCCCGCTGTTCAGGCTGCTTGACGCTAGTTGCACAAGGTAGCTTCCGAAATCCCTTCCGACTGAGAAATAGCCTTGATCGTCTGGTTATCGGGTGGAAGCATTTCTTCAAAACCGCTTCTTTTCTTTCATTTGGATAACGCATATCGTCCTCTCCTAAATCCCTCTCCGTTCATTTAGAATCCTAGCATACTTAAACGACATCTATCCTGACAGAGGGGGAACTGACAACGTTACTCACACTTCGACCATTCAGGTCCCAACGGTTCCCCTGGCACGTCGCCCAATACTCCGATAGAGAACACCTTGGGCCGCCACCTTGTCACCATCCAGACAGTTGCGACCATCGATGATCACCTCCACCGGAAGACCACCGAGATCAGCGTGGTTGAGATGTTGGATGGCATCGTCATGATCCGTCACGATAAGGATCGCCTTGGCATCACTGATGGCCTCGTCGAGCGATGCAACCGTGTTCTCTGAGTCGACCCAACTGTCAAAAACGTTGAGCTCCACCCCTTTGTTCTCCAGCAACTTGCGCACATCGTAGAAGGGCGATTCCCTGGGGTCATCCACGTTCTTCTTGTAAGCGACACCGATGACAGCGACCTTGGTCCCTTTCAACGGGTAGCCGCAGTCATTGAGCGCATCCTGCAGCAGGCTGACCGTGTAGCCGGGCATGCCGTTGTTGGTCAGGCGCGACAGCTGGATGATCTCCGGCATGTATCCAGCCTTCTTGGAGGCCGCCTTCAGCCACTCCGGATCCACGGCGATGCAGTGACCGCCGACACCGACACCGGGGAAAAAGGGCCCCTTGCCGAAGGGCTTGGTGCTCATGCCGTCGATGATGTCGACGACGTCCAGATCCAGAACGTCGCTGATCTTCGCCAACTCGTTGACGAAGGCGATGTTGACATCACGCACCGTATTCTCCATCGCCTTCACGGCCTCGGCGTCGCGGATGGAGCGCATCTTGGTGACGCTGCCCATCGGAATACTGGCTGTGGTGTAACCATCGGCGGTTGCCACGAACTTGGGGCGCAGGGAAGATCGGATGTCGCGCACGTCGAGAACCTCGCCACCCAGGATGGAGGCATAGAATTCGGCAGCGGCATCCACTCCCTGATCCGATGTCGCGCCAACCACACGCGGGATATTGCTTGTGCTCCAGAAGGTATCACCCGGATTCACCCGTTCAGGGCAGTGGGCCAGCTCGAAATCGATACCGGCCCGCATGCCGGCCTCCTGCTCCAAAATCGGCAAGGCGATCTGTTCGCAGGTACCAGGGAACACGGTCGACTCCACTACCACCAGGTCACCCTGCTTGAGGTGCGGGGCAATGGTGTTCAGCGCACCGATCAGCGGGGTCAGATCCGGGTCGTGATTATCGTCCACCGGGGTGGGTACACAGACCAGGTGAATTTGGCAGGCGGCGATATCGGCCGCATTGCCGGTTGCATGGAAGTTACCGCTGGCATTGGCACCCGTCAGCATCTCCTCAACAACTTCATCCTTGATGTGGCACCCGCCACCCGCCAGTATCTCAACGATACGAGGGTTCGATTCCAGGCCGATGGTTTCATAGCCCTTCTGTGCACACAGGGCCGCCAGCGGGAGACCGACATAGCCTAATCCAATTACGGAAACCTTTTTCACCCTACAGCAATCCCTCCAAAACCAAACCCAATTGAAGATCGCTGATTATACGGGTCGAGGCCAGCCTGAAAGAAGGGCTGGCGAATACCTGACAATGGAGTGAAGGCTCAGCCAACCTTTTCGCCAAAGCTCCTCATTCCCCGAATCCCGCCGTAGGATGGGTTGAGCGCAGCGATACCCATCAATCTACCCGCACAGGCATCGCCCTCACCGCCAACACAAGATAGAATATGGCGGATTCACAATAAGACCAGCTGACCGGAAATACCCAGCACGACATCTGAAAGGAACTCGCTCCGATATGAAAAAAACCATCCACCTCATCGCCGCCGCGCGCCCGAACTTCATGAAGATCGCGCCGCTCTACCACGAACTGGCGAAAAAGGAATGGGCCGATCCGGTCATCGTACACACGGGCCAGCATTACGACATCAACATGTCCGATGCCTTCTTCCAGGACCTGCGCCTGCCAGACCCGCATATCCATCTGGGTGCAGGCACCGGCAGCCATGCCGAACAGACCGGTAAGCTGATGATCGCCTACGAAAAAAACCTTCTGGAAACCAAGCCCGACATGGTGGTTGTGGTCGGCGACGTGAATTCCACCATCGCCTGCACCATGGCTGCGGTGAAGCTACAGTATCCGGAACCCAACACCAACGGTCTGAATCGCCCGGTGGTCGCCCACCTGGAGGCTGGCCTGCGCTCCTTCGACCGCAGCATGCCAGAAGAAGTAAACCGCCTCGCCACCGATGCGCTGGCAGATCTTCTCTGGACCCCCTCCCCCGATGGTAACGAACACCTGCGCAACGAGGGTGTGGCCGAGGAAAAGGTCGCCAGGGTGGGCAACATCATGATCGACTCGCTGGAAATGATGCGCGAGAAGATCGAATCGCTGAATGTCTGCAGCGAGGTCGGCACCACCCAAGGCAGCTATGCAGTTGTCACCCTGCACCGCCCCGCTAACGTGGATAACCACCAGAACCTGGAACAACTCTGCGCTCTGCTCGTGCGTGTTTCCCGGAAACTCCCGATCATCTTCCCCGTGCACCCGAGGACCCGCAAGAATCTCGAGTCTGCCAATCTGCTCACCATGCTGGAACAGGAACCGAACATCTTCCTGCTGGAGCCCCAGAGCTATGTCCGCTTCATGAACCTGGTGTTCAACTGCCGCCTGGTGATTACCGACTCGGGTGGCATCCAGGAGGAAACGACCTATCTCGGCATCCCCTGCCTGACGCTGCGACCGAATACCGAGCGCCCCATCACCATTAACGAAGGCACGAACCGGCTCTGCGATCTCGGCAACGTGGAGGACTATCTGGAAGAGACGCTGTCCGCCGACGCCCAAGACAAACAACCGCCCGAGTTCTGGGATGGCAAGACGGCAGCCCGCATCAGCGAGCAGATCGAGGCCGCATTGTTGGATGCAGGAGAAGCCGCTGCTTAATTCGGCATTCTTCTAAAGGCTATGTCACCGTTAAGTGTTGGTGAGGCTTCGAGCCCCTCCCTCTCAGCTATATAATCAATGACTTAGCGTTTTTAAGAGACCGTTTTTTGAGCTGTTTTGGGGTTGGTTTGGTCCACTTTTTGGTCCGCTTTTTCTAGCCCCACTTCTCCGCCGCCAAACTCACGGCTTCAGATGCATCAAGAGATACCCGACGGCTATAGGTTCTGGCGGTAAACGTCCAGTCCGTATGGCCCATTTGCTGCGCAACCCAAATCACAGACTCACCTGCCTGAAGCATCACCGAAGCGTAGGTATGACGCATTTGATACGGGTAGCGATAGCGCACGCCAGCGCGTAGCAAGATCCGTTTCCACATGCGTTGGCGGATCACCACATCGCCAGTCCAACGTTTGCCTGTGTGTGGATTCTGGAAGATCTCTTCGCCAGCCATAAAGGTATGGGCTTTCTGCGCTTTGAGTGCTTGGAGGGCTGGCGGTAGCAGTTTGATGTAGCGTTCTCCTGCAGCCGTCTTTGGCGTTTCTGGTTCCTTGCTGTGCCGGGTGAGGGCGCACTGTACGAAGATACGCTTGCCCCGCCAGTCAACATCACCCCAGTCGAGCGCAGACAACTCGGAACTCCGCAGTCCGGTCCAGAAGGCGAACTGGGTGAAATTGCGTTCCTGATCTCTAGCCACTTCAAAAATTGCCGCACACTCTTCGGCACTGAATGGATCGATTTCGTCTTTCTTGGGTCTCGTATCGCCCTTACGGCGCATCTTCTTTCCGGCCAGCGGATTGGCATCGAGAAATTCGTCTTCAACGGCATCATCCAAAGCCGTCCGTAGAACCGACAAGATGTTATTGATGCGTCTTCTGTCGGGTACAGGAACAAGCGGTGCGATTGAAAATTAGAAATTTACTCATAAAGAAGGAAACAAAAAAGGATACTGAGGCGGCCAGCCCTAGGCGTATAGGTGCGTTCAGTCCGCTACCTGGCAGTAACGGGCCTAGGAAGTCTAAGATCAGAAGACGAACTGCAAGTGTTAAAACGACAACTCCAGCAAAGGCCATGAAGCGCCGCAATGAGACTCGCTGCTCGCCCTCACGAAAAGTCCAGTACTGATGCCCGAAGTAATTGGCTACGGTAGCTACTGAAAAACCGACGACGGCGGCGACTGAGTCGGGTGCTCCGCTGAAAGCGATCAGTGCCCAAGCAACCCCGATATCGATCCCAAGGCCGGCCACCGCAATCAGGAAAAAGCGGATCGCCTCTTTCGTATGGCTGTTGGCCAACGTGCGTAACATGTGGGTCGATCTCAGATTGCCGACATCTTGGATATCTTGGGGTGATAACGCCGCGTAATCGTCGCCAACAGTGTCTTGATCAGATCAACATTACCTGAGAACGCGCTGATCTTGGTGGGTACCGAACCATCAGCAGGATATGTGCGGCGAGTAGGAATTTCGGTGACAGTCAGGCCAAGTTGTGACGCTCTCACGCTCAGATATGCTAATAGCTCATAGTCGGTGAACAGGCCACGGAAAGGCTGCACGCCAGGATGGAGCAGATAGCCTGCGGAGTATGCGCGGTAGCCCTGGGTTGTATCGGTCAGCCATTTCCCAGCTGCCAGGCTCAGTGCCGGCGCGTGAATAAGCCGGATGGCGATCAACCGAGTCAACGGGGTGTTTACGCCTTGCCCGCCTTTGATGAAACGGGAGGCTTGCGCATAGTCCACACCGCGATCGAGGGCAGCGACGAAATCCGGTACTGTTTCGACGCCGTCCTTGCCGTTGCCATCGATAGTAATGATGCCTTCATACCCGATTTCCAACGCCCACGCATAGGCCATACGTAACTGTGCCGACAGCTTTCCGTAACCGCGCTTGACGAGCAGCGTGGTAACGCCCGATTCACCTAGCATTGCCGATTCGGTCGAACCGTCGGTCGATCCTCCGTCGGCGATGATGACGTCTACAAGGTCCATGTGTCCGAGCTCGGCCATCTCCTGGAGCTGAGCTATCAAACGTTCCCCTTCGTTAATGACAGGTATCACCAGGCAGTATTTCGCTCGTTTCGAACGCAGCTCCAAGTATTCGAAATCCGGCACTTCCCAGTCGACATGGCGGATCCGGCCATGCTGCAGTACGTCTTTCATGTTTTCTCCGTTCCATCGTACCAATGTTTTGCGAAGGCTAGTGCACGGTCAAGGCTGTCCATCGGCGCGGTTTCGTCCTCTCTCATTTCGATGGTGACGATACGATCGGGACAGTGCTCTCTGATTGCCGCCGCAACCGATCCATGGTCTGTTCCACAATCGCCAAGTACTTTGAGCTGTGGTTCACTGGCATGAATATGGGCGACGATATCGGCGTTCGCCGCTAGTACCTCTGCTACTCGCTCCCCATTAAGTGTTAGGGCGCCCACGTCCAGTTGCATGCGAATGGCAGGATGATCGACAGCGCGTACCACTTCAGCGGTAGTACTCGCATCCGTCATGAAATTCGCACCATATACAGGCGGATTGGGCTCTAAGCAGATCACCGTGTCTTGATCGGCGGCGACGCCTCCCAGTTTGCGAAAGAAATCACTGGCGATATCTGCGGTAGCGCGGTCGTCGAGGCCACTGCGGTCTCTGTTGAGGGGCGAGCCGAACACAAGAAAGCGGGCGCCCAATTCCTTGGCGATGCGGCACACATGTGCAAGATAGGTCAGCATCTGCTCCCGAACCGCGGGCTCGCCGAAAAGGTTGAGCCCCTGGGTACCGAACAACAGTGCCTGCATGCCGACGATCTCGACGCCTCTGTCCATCCACCAATGTCGAACGTCGGTGATGCTTTTAGTTGGGGTTGTAGCGAAGTCCTCGAAGTACTTTCCAGGGGCGACATCAATGGCATCGATGCCGCGCTTCGCCAGCAAGGCTGCCACCGATGTGTCGTCCTCTGGGCGCCAAGCGATATTGGAAATCGAAATGCGCATCAGTTTTCCTCTCTTTTAGGTTCTGATTGAGCGTAGGCGCGGATTGCTTGTATCGATTCCCGTCGGCTGTATTGGTATGCCCCGCGACCACCGAACAACTCCGAATGAATGCTACGCAAATCATAGTGTGCTGGGGGCTTGTCGAGTTCCTGATCGAAATGCAGGTTGAAGCCCTCGCGGGCGACCTCGGTGACACTGACCGGCTCTGCCGTTAGATGGACAAGACTTAGACCATGCTGAAGCGCGATCTGGATGTCGTACCAAAGATTGATCATCGGATAGAACTGGAATACCCCCCGCGAATCGATCATGGGCAGGTTGTTGTCGTTGAGGAAATCGAAGATCACATTCTTCCGCAGCCCCGGTCCGACCAATCCAGGTAGGCGAACGACCAGATGATTCTCGAAGCGGCTTTCGACAAACTTCTCCAACAGCCGGCGGTGTAGGCCATAAGCATGCAGACCATCCTCTTCCACCGGGCTGCTCTCATCGACCCCAATCGGGCTGCCGAACACGTCGACCGTGCTGATCAGGATGAAGCGCCGGCATTGCACCCGGTCGAGGTTGCCGATCAGTGCATCGATGTTCGCACGATCAGCATCCGGGTCCCGATTGGCAATCCATTTCGCCGCTGGCGCCGCAGAGCAAACACAAATTGAGAAGCTCTTGCCCCTCATTTTTTTTGCATTTGAAGATCGGTAAAGTTCTGAGAAACTGATCTGTTTTTGAAGGGTCTCACCAACAAACCCGGAATGTCCAATTAAAGCAGTCTGCAATACCGGTTGCACACTCATGATTTACAGGCCTCCAATTTCCAAAGCTCCCACGTATTATCGCCGATCGTTTCACGTGCAATAATTTTACCGTTGAAATCGTGCCAGTCTTGCCGGGAGACTAGGAAGCAAACTCTGTTCTGTCGAGCCAAACGCTCTATATCAACCGAAGGCCTCTCTTTGAACAGCGAAGCGCGCTCCTTGTTGGACATAAACGGTTTCAAGCGATCAATTCCTAACAAGCTCTTCGACCTCTCGGCCCACATCCAAACATGATAGTCATCGTAAGGCACGTTCTTGTGGACAAAGAAAGCTGCTCGGCGACTTGCGAGTTGAAATGTTTCAGTAAATATTTCCCCGCTTGGCGGAAGTAAAACGACATCGTCTTTTCCGGATTCAGTGGCAAGCGCATTCGCAAGGACCAATCCAGGCAAATCACCTGTGCGGTCGAACGCCCATCGTTGCTGAACAAAATTATGTAGTTTAGGTTCCAAGTTCCCAACTGAAACCAACCTCAAAATATACGTCTGAACGTTAGGGGAGAGGAGAGTGACAGACACCGATAGCGAGATGATCAGTCCGAAAAAAACAAAAGGTCTTCGAAGCATCCCGTTATTGATGCTCATCAAGGCAGCATAGAGACTGATCGCAATCAAGAATGCGATATTGATTATCGCACTTGACCCCGTCGTCACCAATCCGAATGTTCCGGAACGACCAAACGTGACTATAAACACAAGAAACGGAAAGGCTCCGAAAGCGAGCAGAAGTAGTACTGTTTGCCTGAATAAAGAAATCTTCCCAAAATAGGAAAGACTAAAAGTGGTCACCACTAAACCGAAACCTTTGGTTAATGGTGCAAAGATAAGCGCTAATGCAGCCGGTGCACGGCTATCCTGCAAGGAGCGAATTGTCGCAAACAGCAAAAGAATAAATATCAGAAAATGTGCAAATGGTATTATTCTTTGGAACTGAAGCTTGCCGATGATGGTTATCTGCCACACATCGACAAACAAATAATTTAGCACGACCGCGAACATAGCTATCGCGATTCCAGACGCGCTGAGCATCGCAAGCCATTTCACCTGCTCGCATTCATCTTTGTAAAAGCGCCATGAAAGAACCAGTGCACCGACGGCGAGCAAAATATCGCTTCCCCAATTGGTAACCGATCCGGTGGAAGGGGACCAATGATGGGGTACGCGGTAAAGGCCGAACGACTGTAAGAAATTGAAATCGGCAGGAGCGGGAGTTGCGTGCAGCGCCATTGGGACATAAACAATCGCAAGGCCAATACCCCATAGCATGATGGCATTAAAACCCGTTTTCCATCGTTGATTACGTACGATATCTGTTAAAAACGCGAAGAACACTACTAATCCCGGTAGGAAGCCAACCAAGAATTGAAGCAAAGCAGCCAAACCAAACAAACCATACGCCAAAATCCAGCGTTTCCTGATCGCACCGTAGATTCCCCAGGCTGCAACCCCCATAGCAAAGACTGCTGGAAGAGCCAATGGCCGGAATATACCTCCCGAACCAGTACCCCAAGAGTTCAAGGAAATCAGCGACCAAAAAACTAAAATTCCGCCCGCTAAATATAGCAATCCTCGGTTGTTAGCTCTTGCGGCTGTAGCAACGTGTATGGCGATCTTTTGTATCGCAAATACGAAGCTAAATAAAGATATTAAAAACAATGAGAAGTAGACAGTAGCAAGACTTAGTTTGGCATCGCTGACCAGAAATGCTATGAGGTGCTGGTAATAGTACCTTACACCCGGAGCCAGATAACTTTGCACCGCGAAATCATTCCGATAAAGCTCGGGGTTTAAGATGGCCAAAATAGGGGGTATTTCTTGGCCATGGTTTCCGCTCGGGAAGACGTAACCCTTAACAATTAAGACAAGAGACGTAAGTAACAGAGAATATGTAATTTGCTGCGACCACGTTACTTTGTGGTCTATGTAATTGTTACTTTGCATCTCAGTAATACTCGTGGTCTAGTCTCTCAAGAAAATCCAAAAATGATGATGAATCGACCCCCGTGAGATAGTGGCACCGAATGTTGGAGGCGTGGAAGTCTCTACTGAACACCGTCTTGGCCAGCTCGTAATACTCCCCAGCTATCCGGAGAGCACGTGATTACATCGAGAAGATAACCAGTGATCCCATAGACTACCCAGATCGATAGGACGTTCAGGCTAATGCCTACGGCAAACGGGCGCGGCGTGCTATACGGCTCCGACCACGCATCAAAGCACAGCACGAAGTTATGAGCCATGAATGTCCTCCGCTGACAGCTTTTCCAGCACGTCGTAGATGTTGTCGATCTTGCCACCAAGGACAGAATAAAAGCCTGGAAGGGTTTGGCTCTTCTCAAACAGGATAGGACGTCCATCATTCCCCTCGTTCTTTACCAGCACAGTCTTAACCTCGAATAGTGAGTCCTTAATCACCGCATCACCCAACCCGGGCATGTACCGTTTCGCATCGCGGATCATACGGTCCACGCGTGAATCCTTGGTGTATCGATCCAGGCGTTCGTAAGGGTCCTTGCCAACCTCATCGTACCAGTACAGGTGCGGGGTATAGCGGACGTGCGAAATCGAATGGAGGTTGCGGGCCGGAAATGGCATTGCCGAGAAAAAAGGACCGTCCATCACGGTGATTCCCAGTCCACGCATGGCCGGTGGCATCTCGATGAGCCCCATCTCGGTGACTTCATGCTTGAGCGATGCGGCGACCGGCTGGAACGTACCTCCCAGGTGGTTGAGACCGCTGTAGGTGCAGTTGAAAACGTAGCGGGCGTTAACGGTCTCGATGCCACCGTCGGCATCCTCCGAGACAATGTCCACTGCGCTCCCGTTACCATCCGCGCGGCATGACTCCACACGATGGTTCAGCGTGACCTCAATATCGCAAGCGGCCAGTTTCTCCTCCGCCCAGGATTGAAGCTGAACAGCGTCGAAGGCGAACTCCTCAACCAGAAAGACCGCCTCGATACGCCGGGGGTCGAACATCTGAGTGTATTCCTTTGGTGCCTGCTCTAGGCGCACACCGATGTCCTTGCAGAACCTCTGGAACTGCCTGGCGTTCACCATGGAGTTATGCCGGGCTACCGCGTAGAGCTTGGAGAAGTCCCGCTGGACCGCGAACGGGAAATCCGCGACGAACTTGGGGAGATTTACGCGACTGCGGTAGGCAGTGACGTAACTACGGGGATAGTGATAACCATTATGGATACGGGCCTGGTTGTGGTAAGACGCCCGCGACAGAAGCCTTGTCTCTCGCTCGACTAACCGCACGCTGCGCAGGCCGCGGTGCAGCACCAGATAGCAGGCGATTGATACGCCGTAGAATCCGCCACCGATCACCAATGCGTCGACCATGAGTCAACGTCCGTCGATAACGTTTGCCGGCTCGTTAAGAACCCCGGCCGAGTTCTCGGCCACGCTGACCTCAACATTGAGCCGTTTTTGTCGACTGATCACGGCGCTCGAGAATTCGTCGGTAACGTAGTAGCTGGGCGCGTGCGACGCCAGCTGTGCCATGTGGAGGACATACTCCCCGACCACTAGTAAGACGAGAGAGAACAAGAAGAACATGCCTGACTGTTGCAGAGACAGTGTCACCCATCCCGGCGCTACGTCTTCCTTGAACAGGGCGACCGCGATCACGTACAAAGAGTACAGGAGGTTCATGGCGGCGCCGAAAAGCGAAAGGGTCGTAACTAGTCGCATCGGCCCGAAACTGCTAGAGACCAGCAGCCGGATGCCTCGGTCGATTTCGTTGAAGACGTTTCGTCGGAGGGGCTGGATCGAGCTGTCGTAAGTAACGGTGGCCTTGCGAAAACCTGACGTCGCTGGCAGCCAGCGATACGAAAGTCCCGAGGCCTCGTGCTGCAGCATATAGTTGATGACTTTCCTGCTGAGGACGCGGAAGAACGGCATCTCCTGCTTGGGGTTGATCGCCAGCAGGCGCTTGACGGCGACGCTGAACATACTGCTGGCAATGCGGTAAACTATCGATTCTCGCGACGGGTTTCTGCTCGCGCCGAAGACGACATCCGCCCCTCCCATGGACGCGGCCAGCACATCAGGCAAGGCACCGATGTCTTGTTCGGTCGGATCAATCACCGCCACGTAGTCCCCGAGGGCGTTTTCCACCCCCGCCCAGGCGGCAACGTCCTTCTCCACCTTTTTCGCCAAGCAGTAGACCTGCAGGTTGGCAATACCGTCCTCGCCGCAGAGCGACCTCAAGAGATCGACCGAACCGTCCTTTGATCCGTTGTCCACCACGACAATTTCGTGTTCCGAAGAGCACTGGCGTGCGACGTTGCTTGTATTGACCAGAATCTGTTCGAGATTTTTCTGCTGATTTTCAACGACTACGACAATCGACAAAAAGATTTCGTGGGCAGCATTCATTCCGTGTAAGGCCTCTCTCGTGAACCCGAAGATTACGTTAAGACGCGAACCCGTCTGCCATCTTCGGACCTGCAGAATCTAAAGTCATATCAAAGTTCTCAAGTTTTTAAGTCGGTCGCCTTTTGGCTTCCCCGAGCACAGCTGTAGCGGGTTGGTTTGCAGATCCCAATTAAACACTAAATTTGAACAAGTAAGTTTTATTTTTTCACGTACCACTTAACAGATATGAAGCGCCTGTCTGAGTCGTGGCATTTGGTGAGGCGTCCTTCCGCCTTCGCGGCTTCCAACTCGGCCTAGGTGCGCGGGAAAAATGTCAGTTTGCGCCGTTGCCCCAAACATGTAATAAGAACAGAGAATGAGGGTTCTTTCCCTCCTCCCAACCTCCGCCATAGAATGGAGGAGGGACGGAAAACCATGATCATAAGGAAAAACCGAATTCGTTCCCTCCCCCACTCGGGGGAGGGTTAGGGAGGGGGGCATTCTCGCACCTACGTCGTTCAAGAGATTGAAGAAACCTCAACGGGCACCGCGCTTCGCCACCACCGCATCGAAAATTCTGGTCATCTCCCGCGCGAAATGATCACGTGAGTACTTGCCGGCGCTGGCTGCGCACTGTTCCTTGAGTTGCACGTACAACGGCTTGTCATCCTTGAGTCGCTTCACCGCTTCCGCCAGCAACGCAGGGCTATCTGGCTGCACCGTGATCCCTACGCCCTCATCTTCCACTATCGATGTGGCCTCCCCCTTGGGCAGCGACATGAGGATAGGAACCCCCATGCCCATGGCCTCGAATAACTTGGAAGGAATCACCGTAGAAAACACAGGATCATCACGCAGGGGGATGAGGGCTACGTCACACAGCGACCAAAAGCGAGCAACCACCTCCTTTGGTTGCCTGGGTAGCATGATCACGTTGTGCAGGTGCTGCTCTGCGCACTGCTGGATCAGCAAATCCCGCTGCGCACCGCTCCCGGCGAACACGAACCGGACATCCTCGTTGTCGCGCAGCAGTGATGCCGCCTCCAGCACCTTGTCCAGGCCATGTGCCATACCGTGGGTACCGAGGTAGCCAACGACGAATTTCCCATCCAACCCGTGCTGGGCTGCCAGTTGCGGATCCTTGGCCTCGGCAGGCGCGTAACGGGTCAGGTCAACGCCATTGAGTACAACTTCGATCTTGTCTTGATTGATTCCACGTCCGACCATATCCTGCTTGAAGGCGTGCGTGACTGGCACGACCGCATCGGCCTGCCGATACAGAAACAACTCCAGCTTTTCCAACCAGCGGATAACCCGGCTTTGCTCCATTGCACCTACTGCCACGATGGAGGCGGGCCACAGATCCCGCACCTCGAACACAAAAGGAAGCCGCCGAATCTTGGCAAGGGCCCAACCACCAATCGCTGCAAAAAACTGGGGCGAGGTGGCCACTACCAGGTCTGGCCGTTTCTGGAAAAGCCCTGCGAAAAAGCCCACAACCATGAAGGAAACGTAGTCCAGGGTGCGCTTCACGAACCCCTCATTGGCGGTGATGTAGGTCTTTACCCTGACAACACGGATGCCATCCACATCCTCGACCGAATACCAACGGTTCTTGTAGCCATCGAAGACCCGGCCCTCGGGGAAATTGGGCGCACAGGTGATAACCGTCACCTCATGCCCGCTATCTACCCAACGCGTGGCATGTTCATAGAGGCGGGTGGCTGGGGCATTTCCTTCCGGCGGGAAGTTATCCGAAAGTAAAAGTATCTTCATCCATGTATCCAAGCAGAAAAAGCATCAGATGCCGGCAAGGGATTGCCAGCTGAATTCTGCAATCACTTCATTACGTTCAAACTCAATTCTCAACGTCTTCGAAGGGAGGACACTGCCAAAACGGGGGTGCCAGGTCGAGTCCACTACAGTTACCCTTCCACCCCTTACTGCCACATGAACCCTGCCTTTATCGGGCACTGTCAACATCAAGCCATCGGCGGACTGCTCAACAATGATTTCCGGATGCAAATGGTAGTTGGCAACCGCACTCGCGTAGCGACCCTCCAGGGTATCCGTCACCTGCAGCCCCTGCTCTTCGAAAGCCCACTGCCGCCGATGCACCGGGCGCCCCTTCAGTCTTCGGTAACCGTCATGGGCGCAAGACATCAGGGGCGCACCCTCGTTCTTCAGTTCCAGACCGAAAGGCCGCGCCCTGCGGGCCACACGAAAACCGCCCCATACCTCAGATGAATCCTGGCCATCCACCACCACGGTACTGTGCGCAGCCGTTGAGCGTTGGCGCGAGCGCTCCTCACCGAGTCCGTATTGAGA
>Ga0209562_1000428_pt1 | contig 14333 bp, 11 predicted proteins | sample WorMetvacBELIZE2_FD_187399 | JGI IMG/M metagenome (GOLD analysis project Ga0209562, IMG submission 187399) | Marine gutless worms symbiont microbial communities from Max Planck institute for Marine Microbiology, Germany - Olavius vacuus BELIZE.2... | ecosystem: Host-associated > Annelida >... | reverse complement strand
TGTTTTAGCCAAAAAGATGAATTTTATGTCTGAATTTCTTATACCTCATTTTTATCTTTTTATCAAAAGACTAAAAAAGTGAGGAAAAAATGTTTTTTTATCGGGGGTTCCTTAACTATTAACTCTGAGATATAAACAAGTACTCTACACGATTACTTGTGTGTGGTGGGGGGGTAGGGGTGTTTGATAGGCTTGGGTGGTGTTCATTAGTTTATTCCAAGCTTTTTCCAGACTTTTTCATTTTTTCTCTTCTTGTGTGCCAATTTCATTGCTTTTTCTTGAGAGAGCGCTCTATTCATTCACCAAATTCTTCTCAGTACTTGTCCGGTTGAAAAATTAAACCGAACAACATAAAAACGACCACAGAAGCGATTAGCTCGAAAAAATATGCTTTTTTACACCTAATTGTTATATAATCATGTCCGATGATTTCTCAAAACGAAGTACGACACATTGCTAAGCTTGCCAAATTAAACCTTTCGGATGTAGAAGTAGAAAAATTTTCCGCGGAATTATCAAGTATTTTGGATTTTTTTGACCAACTAAAAGAAGTCGATACCGAAAAGACGGAGGAAACCTCACAAGTGACGGGTTTACACAATGTGGTTCGCCGTGATGAAATTTATGAGGCCAAAAACAAAAAAGAACTCATTGGTTGTACGCCACACCAAGTGGAAGGCGATATGATACGAATCCCGCGGATAATGTAGATTTGCAAAAGCTAATAGCTTATAACAAATAGCCAATAGCCTCTTAAAATGAAAAATTATGAAGATCTAGTTGTTTGGAAAAAAGCCTTTAAGCCAGCTTGTGAAATATATGAGATCACTTCTAATTTTCCCATAGAAGAAAAATTTGGACTATCTGATCAAATGAGGCGAAGTGCCGTATCTATTCCGAGTAATATCGCGGGAGGATCTGGACGAGGTTTCGATAAACAGTATGTACAATTTTTGGGTGTTGCCCGTGGATCGTGTAATGAACTAGAAACACAAATTTTAATTTCCGCGAAAAATAAATATATTACGCCAGAAGAATCACTAAGATTACAATCCAGTTGTAATGAGATACTCAAGATGCTTTCTGCTTTTATAGAAACACTAAAAAATAATAACCATAGCTATTAGCTATACGCTATTGGCTATCAGCTTATCTTTTCATCATGTCCCTAACCCAAAAAACTCTGGCTGAACTTTCCCACGATTTCCAAAGTGGAAATGTTTCGTCTCGTGAAATTACTGAGGCATTTATAAAAAATATCGAGGAAAAAAACGCGGAAATTAATGCGGTCGTTACGCCTACATTTGATCAAGCGCTCGAAATGGCCGACCAGGCCGACGCTCGCCAAAAAAATAACGCGCTTCTTTCTCCGCTTGACGGCATGCCCATCACACTCAAGGATGTGGTGTGCACCGAGGGTATTCGTACGACGGGGTGTTCCAACATCATCAAGAATTTTGTACCACCATATAGCGCAACGGTTTGGAAAAAACTACAATCGGCGGGTGCGGTGTTACTAGGAAAAGTAAATACTGATGAATTTACCATGGGCAGCAGCACCGAAACTTCGGCATTTGGTGTTACCAACAATCCGCACGATCTTACCCGCGTGGCGGGTGGATCGAGTGGTGGTTCGGCCGCCAGTATTTCCGCGGAATTTTGCACTGCTTCTGTCGGAACTGACACCGGTGGATCAATCCGTCAGCCTGCGCATTTTTGCGGATGTACGGGATTGAAGGTGAGTTATGGCCGTGTATCTCGCTACGGTGTTATGCCAATGGCGAGCAGTTTAGACACAATTGGTCCACTGGCTAAAACTGTGAAAGATTGCGCTATGATGCTGCAAATTATGGCAGGAAAAGATCCGTGCGATGCTACCACACCCGATGTACCCGTTCCTGATTATATCTTCTCGCTCAATAATTCTATCAAAGGGCTAAAAATCGGCGTACCAGAAGAATATATCAATGAAGGAATTTCCGCGGAAACACAGCAAGCCCTCGAAACACTAAAGAAGCTGTTGTCAGGCATGGGGGCGACGATAGAGGAAATTTCCCTACCACACACAAAATACGCTATACCGGTTTATTATTTGATCGCACCGTCAGAAATTTCTGCCAATATGGCTCGATTTGACGGTGTACGATTTGGTGAAGGATTTGCGGGGAAAAATCTCAAGGAAATTTACACCGAGACACGCAAAAAAGGGTTTGGTGATGAAGTAAAACGGCGGATTTTATTGGGGACTTATGCACTCAGCGCTGGATATTACGATGCATATTATCGAAAAGCGCAAAAAGTTCGCACACTCATCAAACAGGATTTTGAAAATATTTTCCAGTCGTATGATGCGATTATTGCGCCTACTTCCCCTACACCAGCATTTGAAATCGGGGAAAATACCAGTGATCCACTAAAAATGTATATGGAGGATGTACTTACTATTCCTGCCTCACTGGCGGGCATAGCTGGGCTTTCTATTCCCATACAAAAATCCGCGGGGAATCTTCCGATTGGTGTACAAATTCTTGGTCCCGCTTTTAGTGAGGAAAAAATTCTCAACATAGGACATCAGGTGCAGAGTCAGTAGAAAGTTTGCAAAGTTAACAAGCTACAAGTCTTTGGAGCTTGATTTTTCCAAAATTACCAACACTAGACGAATTAAAAAATGGAACACCCGAAATAAGCCCTGTATTCGAGCTTAAAGAAGTATTGAAAGATAAAGATTTTAAAATGGCATCCCGTAGGGGAATCGAACCCCTGTTGCCGGAATGAAAATCCGGTGTCCTAACCACTAGACGAACGGGACGCAATAGAGCGTCAAAGCCGACCGATAGTAACCGATGGAAAAATTTCGTCAAAATTTATCAAAAAAAATTCTCCAAAAACCGCTAAAAATTAAAATATAGGTATGAATCTTTATAAATTTTTTGATTATTTTGGGCTGCTGGTTTTTCTGTTTATTTTTTTCGATGCACTCTTTGCGATTTGGAAAAAAGAGGGAAATTGGCGGGTGTGGATACGACTTTTTATCGGAGTGGCGGGGATTTTGGTAGACGGATATTTGGTATTTTTTCACGGATAAAAAACGTCTACCAAACGTTCTGGTAAGCGCGATTCTAATAGCACACCATCATTTTTTTGGAGGGAAATTTTTTTGGCGGCTTGGATCAGTTCGGTTTCTGAATTTGTACAAAAAAATTGTTCACCAAGTATGTCGTTGCCCAAATTTTCGAAATCTTTTTTATACCATAATACACGAGCATCTATTTTTTTGAGAGCAGAAAAATACACTCCGTGAGCCGATTCGGCCTCGTTTCCCAATTCCCGAAGGGGCATGGCAATGACGATTTTTTGACCGCTAGTAACTCGTTGCAAATGATTGATCGCACCCAGCACGCCGTTTAAATTGGCGGAATATAAATCGATTAGTAGCGGACCCCCACCCCGATGGGTTTCCACTCGGAGCGCTTTTTTGAGCGGTGGCAAAGTGGATAAATCCGCGGAAATTTTTTCGATAACAATGCCGAGTTCACATCCCATTTTTATGGCCAAAAGCGCATTGGAAAGAAAAAATTCGCCACCCCACGGCAGGTGAAATGAGTGATTCTGATAAGAAAAATCTAAAAAATCGGTGCCACACTCTTTTATTTCCGCGTTCGAGAGATCCACTTTTTCTGCTGGCGTGACCAAAAAATCTCCCCAGCCCTTCCCTGCATAAAATAATTTTGTTTTGGTGGCGTCATAGAGTTCTCGCTTGGCAAGGCGGATATTTTCTGCGGAACCAAACAAGGGTAAATGTTGGTTGCCAAGGCCGGTCAAAAGCCCAAAGTCGGGCTGCACAAAATCACACATCGTCGCAATTTCTCCGCGAGAATACGCTCCCATTTCGACCACAAAAAAATTTCTCTGCTCGGAGGCAAAAAAGGGTTTTTGCGACAAAATTAGCCGCGCAATCGCTACTTCGTTATTATCATTTTCGGGGTTAAAAAGCACCGCTTTGGGGCCAAAATTTTCCGTCAAAAGATGGGCTAAAATGGTTTTGGTGCTGGATTTTCCGTAACTACCAGTGATGCCGATAACGGTGGTGTTTTTCGCGGATTGTATGATGGCTTTGGCGCGAGAAAAAAGAATTTTTTTCTGTATCCATACGGGAAATTTGGAGCATAATACGGCGAAAAATATGAACAAAAATATTGTTCTTTCTGCGATAAGTAATGCCGAAAAAATGTATAAATTATCGGAAAAAATCAGCGACCATATTTCTGCAGGAATATGCCAACATGCCAAAAATAGCAATCCCGCAAAAGCCGCCAGTATGATAAAAATTCGTGCTGATATTTTTGGCCTTGGAAGTATCCCAGGGAAAAACCAAAGATTGAACAAATTTTTTGTTCCTTCATTAGTGTCAAGCCATACTTTCATGCGATCAAAACGGTATTCTTGTAATTGCCAACACTGTAAATGCCACCCTAGTGTGCGTACGGAAATGGACAAGAAAATCGCAAAAAAAAGATAGCTCATGAAAAAATTTTAGTGCGAGAAATAGAGAAGACAACCACAACTAAGGATTTTCTTTTTTGATCCATACGGTTCGTGTCGGGAAGGCCATTACAATACCCTCTTTTTCAAACGACTCTCGAATGGAAAAGAGTACTTTTTCGTGTAAAACTTTGTAGCGCAAATAGTTGCCAGACAAGACATAGTACGCTAATTCAAATTCGAGGGAGGAGGCACCAAAATTTATAAAGTGTGCCCAAATAAATTTTCCCTCGGCCCCGATGGAATCACAAGCAGCCTTCAATAATTGAGGAATTTTTTTGAGTTTTTCGGTTTTGGTATCGTATTCTACCCCAACATTGATCATAACTCGACGCTGCTCCATTTTGCGATAATTTTGTACGAAGTTGCTCACCAAATCACGATTTGGGACGATCAATTCTTCTCCTTGAAGTGTCGAAATCCGTGTGCTCCGGATGCCAATTCTTTTTACTACTCCGTCTTGTCCATTTCCCAATGCTACATAGTCGCCCACATCAAATGGGCGATCAAAATACAGAGAAAAACTGGAAAAAAGATCGGAAAAAATATTTTGGGCTGCCAAAGCAATCGCAATACCTCCGATACCGAGTGAAGCCCAAATAGCTGAAACATTGATGCCGAGATTGGACAACAAAAAGAGCAAGCCAATACTCCAAAGGATAATCCGCAGAAAAATAACAACACCACTGATCATGGTGTGATTGGCGTGGGCTTTGTCGGATAAAATAAATTCGACAATTCGGACAACAAATCGAATGATTTCCCAAATACAAACAAAAATCCAAAGAGCATTAATACTTTTTTCGACCAAAAGTGGCAGGTGAAGCGTTTGGAGTGGGTAATAAAGTGCTAAAAGCCACCAAAAAATAGAGGAAACTGATTCCAGACTTTCTACCAGCATATCATCCACTTTGGTGGCGGTTTTTTTAGTTAATCCTTCGAGTCGGATAAGAATTATTTTTCGCAACACCCATATACCGATAAAAATCACAATAACCAAAAACAAGGCATAGGAAAGTGACCACAATGAATAATCACTAAAAACTATGACGGTTTCCCACTGGGATTGAAGATTAGGAAAGTAAGACATACCAGAGCAATTTAATAACTGCGGATATTTTAGAACGATAAGAAAAAATTTAAAAGATTTCTAAAAAATTATTCCAAAAGATTCGAAAGTCCCGAAGTGCCCTGATTTATATTTTCGATCCCTTCCCCTACCTGATGCGCCCCCTCTTTTATGTCGCCAAGGTGCTCACCGGCCTGTTTTAATTTTTCCGTAGTAGAATCTCTCCATGTTTCTAGCTCTTTTTTGGCATCTTCGGCAGCTCTTGTAGCACTTTCTATTTGGTTTTCTAGTTGTTTATTTTTTTCTTCGAAGGCGTTAGTAAGCGCATCAATTTTATCTTGGAAAAACTTTTTGGTTTTGGCGATCACGCCAGAATCGTCTTCCAACACATCATCATCTTCGGTATCTGGAATTTTGTCGCCATCCATATCGGAGTCGGCATCATTTAGAATTCCGTCACCATCGCTGTCATCATCTCGTTCATTGGGAATACCATCACCATCTATGTCGGGATCGGTATTATTTCCTATACCGTCTCCATCAGTGTCTTGTGTTTCGGTAGGATTGGCAGGGAAATCGTCTTCGAGATCAGGAACGCCATCGTTGTCATCATCGGAATCTAAATGGTTTGGAACACCATCACCATCTAAGTCAGAATCCGCATTATTTCCTATGCCATCCCCGTCGCTATCTTGGGTCTCGGTAGGATCTGCGGGAAACGCATCATCAGAATCAGGAACGCCATCATTGTCATCATCTCTATCGGTGGAGTTGGAGATGCCATCACTATCGAGATCAGAATCTGTATTATCACCAATTCCATCACCATCGAGATCTGATTGTTCTTCTGGATTAACGGGAAAAGCATCTCTAAAATCTAAAACTCCGTCGTTATCGTCATCGGGATCGCTGGAATTAGGAACACCATCACCATCTAAGTCAGAATCCGCATTATTTCCTATACCGTCTCCATCAGTGTCTTGTGTTTCGGTAGGATCTGCGGGAAACGCATCATCAGAATCAGGAACACCATCAGCATCGTCATCCGAATCAGCACTATTGGGAATACCATCGCCATCAGTATCAGCGTCTTGATGATTCAGGATTCCATCACCATCGAGATCTGGATCGGCATTATTGGGAATACCATCACCATCTATGTCGGGATCGGTATTATTTCCTATACCGTCTCCATCAGTGTCTTGTGTTTCGGTAGGATTGGCAGGGAAATCGTCTTCGAGATCGGGAACCCCATCATTATCGTCATCTCCATCGGCATTATTGGGAACACCATCACCATCTAAGTCAGAATCCGCATTATTTCCTATACCATCTCCATCGGTATCCAGACTTTCTTCTGGATCACGAGGAAAGGCATCATGAGAATCAGGAACGCCATCATTATCGTCATCTTCATCGGTGGTATTGGGAATACCATCACCATCACTGTCGCTATCTATATTATTTCCCACTCCATCCCCGTCGCTGTCTTGCGTTTCGTAGGGATTAGTAGGAAATACATCGTCGGAATCGGGAACCCCATCGTTATCGTCATCAGGATCACTGGAATTGGGAATACCATCACCATCTAAGTCAGAATCCGCATTATTTCCTATACCATCTCCATCGGTATCCAGACTTTCTTCTGGATCACGAGGAAAGGTATCACGAGAATCAGGAACGCCATCTCCATCGGCATCAAGACCGATACCAGTATCGTCACCATTCCCAATATTTCCACCCAGAGTATCGTCTAAAAAATCCCAATTTTTTTGAAAATTTTCCCAGGCATGATTCCAGTGATTTTTTCCCGTTTGGATGACAGAGGAATCCCAAAAAAGCCACAAAAAAAAGAAAAAAAGCACGATCAAGAGCGGCACATACCCCTTTCGATGTGGTTTATAATCTTCGATATACCAGTAAGATGGACGACGAGACATATAAAAAACACAGAAAAAATACACCTTTTTGGAAAGATAACAAGTTACAAGCCTTCAGAAAATTATAAATTAGCTAACAAACTATTAGCTGTTAGCTATTAACTCCAACCGCGGGGACCCCCCGCGGTTTTTGCCGAAGGCAAAAGGGAGAATGGATGATTTAGGGGAAATGTAGGGTCGCAATAAGTTTTGAGTTAGACAAAAGCTATTAGTTGTTAACTGTTGGCTGATAGCTAACCGCTAATAATCTGTTTAATATCTAGCATCCATTTCTCTTACGACTTGCCATTATATAAAATAAAATAGATTTTTGTCATCTCAAAAAAGTTTTGCACATTGATTTTTTTGATCAATTTTTTGATCCAAAAAACTTATATTTATCATACAAAAGGTATTTTTTTATGACTAAAAAAAACCTTGTACAAAAAATTTTGACAACGTCCATTTACGATCTAAAATTGTGTACGATTCATTAAAAAAAATACTTATGAAAAAGCTTTTATCCACTATCGTTCTTTTTTCTTTTTTAAGTTTTCCGCTGACTTTTGCACAAGACCTCTCAATGGAAGATATTTCTGACGAAGACCTAGAGGCTATTTTTACAGATCTCGAAAGCCTAGACTCGGACTTGGTAGCAGAAGAAACATCAGAGGAAGTACTACCCGAAACACCAGCCAGCAGTACTGTATCGGTAGGAGAACCAGAAGACTCAAAAGACTCATCAGAAGAAGAATTTTTGAAAGCTGCCCCTCAACAGAATGATACCGTGGTAACTTTTGGGGTAAAAAATATTTCTCGAAGTAATCAAGATGCCTCTCGAGTGAGTGCGAGACCGGGTGATATTTTGCGATACGAGGTACGACTCAAGTCTACCACTACCGATGTGGAAGATTTCGTCGCATCATATAATATTGCTGATGTACTGGCCACCTCAGAAATCATCGATAGTGGTCTTGGCACCGTACGAGGAAATGTGATTACTTTTCCGAGCTTTTCACAAAAAGCACCCTGTGAAAAAGTATTCACGTTTGTTGCCCGAGTAAAGGATTGTGCGGGAAAAGAAAAAATGCGAGTGGGTGCCTATGGATCCAATTATGATCTGCCACTGGAATGTCCAAAAAAAGTACTAAAACAACTGCCAGCTTCTGGTAGCTCACAAACAATGGGATTCCTTTTGGGAATCTTAAGTGCGGTATTACTACTCGGATTTTTATGGAAATCGGCAGTTCGAAGCTAAAATCTGCGAAAATTAGGTGACAAGCTCACAAACTGACAAGTTATTAGCTCTAACCGCGGGGAAATCCCCGCGGTTTTTGCCGAAGGCAAGAGGGAGAATGGAAGATGAATGATTTAGGGGAAATGTAGGGTCGCAATAAGTTTTAAGTTAGACAAAAGCTATTAGCCATTAGCTGTTGGTTAATAGCTAACCGCCGTTTATCTAATTTAGAATTTATAATTTTTTAAAGGCTTGCAACCCGCACCCCCCACTTGATCGGCTTTTGACCATTTTGGACTAAATATTCATTGGTGCTCGAAAAATGCCGACAGCCAAAAAATCCACTGTGAGCCGAAAAAGGCGAGGGATGGGGCGCCTCTAACACTAAATGTTTTTCGGTATCAATAAGCGCTTTTTTGGAGCGAGCAAAATTACCCCAGAGCAAAAAAACCACCCCCGTTTTTTCCGCGGAAATCTTTTGTATTACCGCATCGGTAAACCGGTGCCAGCCAATAGAAGCGTGAGAATTAGGAGTATGCGCCTCCACGGTTAAGCTGGCATTGAGCAATAAAACCCCCTGATGCGCCCAGTGCGATAAATTGCCATGCGTGGGAATGGAAAAATTTTCCGCGCCCAAATCGTCGCGCAATTCCTTATAAATATTTTGGAGCGACGGCGGAACTTTTTTGTTTTCGGAGGGAATGGAAAAGCTCAATCCATGCGCATGGGGAGAAATTTTTCCATCCAAAATTTCATGAGAATGATACGGATCTTGGCCAAGAATTACAACTTTTACCGCATCAAATGGGCAAAAATCGAACGCAGAAAGAATGTGTTTTGGATATGGATAAATCGACTTTTTTTGCTCAATTTCTGTCTGCAAAAATTGCCGAATATCTCGAAAATAATCCGCGGAAAATTCAGAATCCAACACTGTCGCCCAAGAAGGATGTATTTTTGCCGTCATTCAGAAAAATTTTAATGACTTTTTATTTTTGCCCAAGCAAATATGGGTGCACGTCGGTTTCTAAAATCTGCGGAATTTTTTTCAAACTTTGCGCCAAAAGTTTGGCCAACTGCAGATTTATAATCAGTGGAATATTTCGATCGGTAGCTTTGCGGCGAATCAAATATCCATCAGAAATTTCTTCGTGTGAAAATTTGTTAGCGGTGTTAATGACGAGGTCAATTTTTTTCTGATCGATTAAATCGAGCACATTGGGGTGTCTTTTCACAGAAATTTTATACACCGTTTCGCATGGAATATTATTTTCACGAAGAAATGTGGCTGTGCCTTCGGTACCAAAAAATTGCATTCCCAGGGCATAAAAACTTTTTGCCGCGGATAAAAAGCTCGCCTTGTCTTTTGGCTTTCCCAGGGTGACTAAAATTTTCCCTTTTTTTTGAGGCGGAATAAATCCCACCGCCATTAGGCTTTTTAAAAACGCTTCTTCCTGCGTTTCCCCAAAACACGCCACTTCACCGGTCGAGCTCATTTCTACCCCCAAATTTGGATCCGCGCCCTTAAGTCGGCTGAAGGAAAATTGCGCGGCTTTTACGGCAATGTGGTTGAGTTCGAGGAGGTTTTTTTCTTGTGGTTTGGGTGATTCTCCCATCCAAATTCGTGTGGCCAGTTCGATAAAATTTTGCCCCAATACCTTGGAAACAAATGGGAAACTTCGGCTCGCGCGCAAATTGCATTCGATCACTTTTATTTCGTTTTCTTTGGCAAGAAACTGAATATTAAACGGCCCCGTAATGTGGAGCGCCTTGGCGAGTTTTTCCGCGGTTTTTCGGACGCGTCGCACGGTTTCCAGATATAAATTTTGTGCCGGCAAAACGATGGTCGCATCGCCCGAATGCACCCCCGCATTTTCGATATGTTCGGAAATGGCCGAAGCAATAATTTTTCCATTTTGTGCCACGCCATCAAATTCTACTTCTTTGCAATCGGTTTCGAATTTAGAAATAACAATTGCGGTATGATTTTGGCTAACTGCATTATCTAGATATTTTTTAAGCATTTCCGCATTGGTCGCTACCGACATTGCCGCACCAGAAAGCACAAAACTCGGACGAACTAGTACTGGAAATCCAATTTTTTTCGCGAAAATTAACGCCTCTTTGGTATTTTTGAGTCGTGCCCATTTGGGTTGCACAATGCCGAGCAAATCACATAATTGCGAAAATTTCGTACGATCTTCTGCCATTTCGATGTGTGTGGGAAGTGTTCCTAAAAGTGGCACCTTATGCGCAGCCAATTCTAGAGCCATATTTTGCGCGATTTGCCCTCCCGTAGAAAAAATAACGCCGTCAGGACGCTCGTGATCTACAATATCAAGAATGCGCTCGATGGTGAGTTCCTCAAAATACAGTCGATCACATTCATCAAAATCGGTCGAAACCGTTTCGGGATTGCTATTGACCAACACGGTTTGGCATTTCATTTTTCGTAGTGTGCGAAGCACCTGCACCGTACACCAATCAAATTCGACCGAACTCCCAATACAATAAGGCCCCGAGCCGATAATTAGAATTTTCTTAATCATCCTCCGATGAATTATAAATTTTAAATTTTAAATTTTAAATTAAAGTAGGAGAAAATTGATATGCCTATCATTTCTTCTATTTCCAACCCGTGCATACAGCAGGTAAAAAAACTGTTATCTTCTGCTGGCGAACGCGAAAAACAGGGATTAATGGTGCTGGAAGGTGATCATGTGTGTGGGGAATTTTTACGACAAACGGGACTACATTTTGAACAATTTTTTTATACAGAAAAATTTGTCAGCACTCAGGCTTTCAGTAAATTTTCCGCGGAAAAAAACGGTATCATGGTTTCCGAAAAAGTACTCAAGGCCATTTCGGATTCCAAAACACCTTCGGGCATGGCGGCCGTTGCAAAAATCCCAAAACAGCTAGCACAAGAAAACTATTCCTTTTGTTTCGCGCTCGATCGTGTGCAAGACCCAGGAAATGTGGGCACCATTATCCGGACCGCCGCCGCTTTTGGCGTTTCCGCGATTTTTTTATCATCTGGATGCGCCGATGTGTGGAGCCCAAAAGTATTACGATCGGCCCAGGGAGGGCATTTTTATCTCAATCTTTTCCCGAATTTTGACCTGCGAAAACTGCCAAAAGTATTTCGCGGAAAAATTTTTACCACCGATACAAAAGGGGTATCGGTTTTTCAGACCGATCTATCGGGTCCGGTGTGTTTTTTACTGGGAAACGAGGGAGGTGGCATCTCTTCTGCGATAAAAAAAATGGCGACCAAAACACTTTCTATTCCATTACAAAATAATTTTGAAAGCCTAAATGTGGGTATCGCGGCAGGAATTTTTTGTGCGGAAAAAACTAAAAAGATCCCGATAAAAATTAGGCAGGTGTAATTCTGTGAGCGAGTAACTAACCACTAACCGTCAATAGCCTGAAAAAGCTAAGTCTGATACGTGTAAAAAAATAAAAATATTTTTTTGTCGGGGGTTCCAAAACTTGCTTTTTCGCTTTAATCCTTACAATGCGTCCCGATGAATTGTAAAACAGCAACCATTGCTATCATCGGTCGACCAAATGTGGGAAAGAGTTCACTTTTTAATCTTCTGGTCGGAAAAAGACAGGCTATCGTCTCCGATATTCCCGGGACGACTCGAGATAACATCACAGCGCTCGTAGAACCTGAAACCGAAAACGCTCTGCCATTTTGGATTGTCGATACGGCGGGCTTGACCAATCGAAAAGGAGAAAATCTCGAAGATGCCATGCAAACGCAGGCAAAAATCGCGATAAAAAATTCCGATCTCATCCTTTTTTTGATCGATGGCAAGGGGGGAGTGACCGCCGAAGATAAATCTGTCATCGACCTACTACGCCAATCAGGAAAACCAGTTTTTTTCGTTGCTAATAAAATCGACGACGGCTCCGACACGCATTTATACGAATTAGCACAATACGGGTTCGGTATTCCACAGGCGGTTTCGGCAAAAAATAATTTTGGATTTTGGGATTTATACGAAGCGATCCAAAAACACATTAAGTCGCTAAATTTTACAATACCAGAAACACACACTTCTCCCGCAGAAACCATCATAAAGCTCGCTATCATCGGTCGACCAAATGTGGGAAAGAGCTCGCTTTTTAACCAACTTATTGGGCAAGATCAATCCATTATTTCCGATGTACCGGGAACGACCAGAGATACCATTGATGCGATAAAAAAAATGGAAGACGGGACAGAAATTCAGATCCTGGATACAGCTGGTCTTCGACGCCCTGGAAAAGTGGGTCGTGATTTGGAATTTTGGAGCACGGTTCGGGTACGAAAAAGCCTGCAAGTGTGTGATGTGTGTGCACTATTGATCGATGCTATGGAGGGAATAACGCATTTAGATTTAGCAATTGCAAGTGAAGCCCTAGAGGCCGGAAAAGCGCTGGTTTTATGCGTCAATAAATTTGATTTGGTACGAAAAAAATCGCAGGAAAAAGTTGTAGCTACAACGGAAAAAAATCTGAAGGAAATTCCCATGTGGGGTCAAGACATTGAAAAAATCCGCGCTCAATATTTGCATTATCTTCAGGAAAAAATTGGATTTTTGCCCTGGGCTCCGGTGCTTTTTTTCTCTGCCAAAACAGGACGAGGTGTGGAAGCACTCTGGGAATCGATTCGCAGCATTGCCAAAGAACGAGAAAAACGTATTAGTACGGGCGAGCTCAATCGACTACTCCCCGAAATTATTTACGGACATGTACCCCCGGCTCATCGAGGAAAAACCGGAAAAATAAAATACGCTACTCAGGCTGAAACCGCTCCTCCCACGTTTGTCTTTTTTGTCCGTCACGCAGTCGCTTTTCATTTTTCTTATCGGCGATATTTAGAAAATAAATTGCGGGAATATTTCGGATTTTTTGGCACGCCTGTCCGGATCGAAATTCGCGAAGAAAAAAACAGTCGACGGGCAAGCTAGATAGGTGTTGGGTGGGCAGTTGACAAGCTGTTAGCAATTAGCGGTTAGCCCTACAGGTTAACAAGTTATCTCCCTCTGGGTAAGGGCCCCCCTGGGGGTTTCCTAACCGCGAGTTTACTCGCGGTTTTTGCCAAAGGAAAAAAGATGATACAAATTACAAGTAGAAAATTTTTGGTCTTTGCTGATAATGCTCCAGGATCAGTGAAGTTCCCCATAATTTTGCATTTCGCATTTTAATTTTTCCGAAGACCTGTAACTTGAAAATATAGTTTTCCCGTGTTTTTTATATGTCAAAAATTGGTCCCAAGCGAGTCCGAACCCACGTAAATCCTCTCAGCATCACCCGAGAGGTTCATTTTTCAGGTTTTGACAATAATCATCCAATTTTGGTCGATGTGGGTGCGTACAAGGGAGAATTTGTGGAAGCATTACTCGAAAAATTCCCGCAAAAAAATTTTATTTTATTCGAAATTCGCATGCCGGTGGCGAATTTTTTGCGGAAAAAATTTATAGATTTTTCGCAAGTGGCCATCTTCGATGGAGATGCGGGGAGAAATTTTCGCCGGATTTTGGAACCGTGTCAGATGCGAGGAGCTCACATC
>Ga0209562_1000427_pt1 | contig 14349 bp, 11 predicted proteins | sample WorMetvacBELIZE2_FD_187399 | JGI IMG/M metagenome (GOLD analysis project Ga0209562, IMG submission 187399) | Marine gutless worms symbiont microbial communities from Max Planck institute for Marine Microbiology, Germany - Olavius vacuus BELIZE.2... | ecosystem: Host-associated > Annelida >... | reverse complement strand
GCCGTATCTGTGATCATGCATTGCATCAGATCTAATCATCGGTGCTGTCATTTATCATGTGCTGTAGATTGAGAGAGTAATTGCGTGCTGCTGACATTTACTGAATAATGCAAGTAGCTTTTGTAATACTGTAATCATCAGTCATTGAACAGGTTGACGGGACCAATTGCTAAGTATATATAAAGGCTTTCAGATGTGTTTTGTCGTGATGCATGATGTAGCTAGTTTCTTGCGCGTATTTTTCATGGTTGTCAAGAGTTTGGTTGTCAGTGCCATTGCAGTCAGTTGTCGGGAGTGAGCTATTAAGCATCGAGTGTGACATCACCCGCTGATGATAATGAACGTTGTACATTATACAAATGATGCATGATGGTCAGTGCGACAATCTAATATGATATGTCCGGAAGTTAAAATGTTAACTGAGGGACGCATCATATTAGAATGACGTACAATGAACATCATGCATCATATGTTTTGTCGTATGCCCAACTGTGATAAAAAAAATTATCGGCGAATGAAAATAAACAACCATAAACCAATTACCTAACGAAATGACGTCAACACCGATAAATATTCTACACTGTTGATAGTTAGAATAACAGCAAGTATGTAACTGATATCATTTTTTTCACGTTTTATTGGAAATTTTTTTAAATATAAATATAAAAAAAAGTTTATTAACATATTTATTGATACATTATTCAATTAGTCCACGAAAATGATGAGCGGACGATTTTTAACAGACGAGCCTTGTCGTGTTGTAAGGTGTCTGATAAAAAACGAGGTAGAAACGGATAAACAACTCGAACGTATTTTTTTCACGTTTAAATCGCTTTTTCCTGAAAATAAATTTAAGATAAGTTTGAGTAACATGTCTGTTCGTAATTTTTCCAAAAAAAATCAGGAAAATGATAAGTGAAAGAATTTTCTTAAACACGCGAGTCTGGTTACGTTTCGCACAGCCATGCAGCGTGCGACATTAACTTTAATTTTTGAACGGTCATGTCGAGCTGGCGTTCGGGTGGGCGTGGCTTGCGCGTCGTGTGTTTCAACACCCAGTTACGCTGAACTGCACGTGACCGTATCTTGACCAATCACTGTCGCGTATCGCAGTTGGTCATACGACAATATACAAATGATGCATGATGGTCGGTGCGACTAATATGATATGTCCGGAAGATAAAATGTCAGCATGAGGGCAAAGCCCGAGTGTTGACATTTTAACTGAGGGACATATTATATTAGAATGTTGCACAATGAACATCATGCATCATATGTTTTGTCGTATGACCAACTGCGATAAAAAATTATCGTCGAATGAAAATAAACAACCATGAACCAATTACCAAACTAAATGACGTCAACGCCGATAAATATTCTACACTGTTGATAGTAAGAAAAACAGCAAGTATGTAACTGATATCATTTTTCACGTTTCATTCGAAATTTTCTTTAAAATAAATGTAAAAAAGTTTATTAACATATTTATTATTATTCAATTAGTCCACGAAAATGGTGAGCGGACGATTTTTAACGGACAAGCCTTGTCGTGTTGTAAGGTGTCTGATTAAAAAACGAGGTCGAAACGGATAAACAACTTAAACGTATTTTTCATGTTTAAATCGCCTTCCTCTTGAAAATAAATTTAAGATAAGTTTTAGTAACATGGCTGTCTGTAAATTTTCCAAAAAAGTCACGAAAATGATAAGTGAAAGAATTTTCTTAAAACGCGCGAGTCTGGTTACGTTTCGCACAGCCACGCAGCGTGCCAAACTTTCTGATCAACGGTAAAGTCGAACTGGTGTTTGGGTGGGCATGGCTTGCGCTTCGTGTGTTTCAACACCCAGTTATGCCGAACTGCACGTGACCGTCTCTTGACCAATCACAGTCGCATATCGCAGTTGGTCATACGACAAATGCAGCATGATTTACAATTTTCAGTTGTAATATTCTCTGTAGTCGCCATTATCCAGTCACGAATGTTAAGTGAATACAGTGTGATGAAGAACTACACATTATGTTGTATATATGGTAATCAGATGTGATGTTCTGGCGTGGCTATTTCTTGTGATGTTTTGCAACGTGCATATGCCATAAATTCTCATTCAAGCAGTGATGCGTTTCATAAACATCTGCCGTTCATTCTTTTTGCAGTGCTGCAGAGCACAGCTGTGACGTTCAACCTTTGTGAATTTCATCATTCATGTCTCGATCTTCATCAACTTTATTGATGAAATAATCGTAAAGTTCGGTGAACTGAAATAATTGTGTGGGAAATTGCAGGTATAACTGTTAAATAACTGTGATGTGGCTAAGAATGGAAACAGCAGCTGTACATCCGAAGATGACATTACTTGTTAACTACCGACTTCTAATGTAATGAGACTTGCATTGTCATATAGTCATAGCCAGGGGTGCACGTGCACCCCTGGGGTGAGAACAAAATATTGGGGGGGTAATTTAGAGGGGTAAGTTGTAAGTGCACCGTCTGCCCGGGAGAGTGAAAAGTGAAATTTTTACTGGGAAAGGGCAGGTGGTTGTTTGTGATTGGCTAAGTTAGGGGGTTATCATGTATATTGAGTATGATGACTAAAAAATTTCATCAACTTTTGAGGACAAAGTGGGTGCACCTCCGCAGGGAAAATTCCTTGCTACGCCTATGCACTATGTCCTATGTCCACAAGTTGTGATGTAAGTTTCCTTAACAGACTTGAAACTTTGGCCACAATAACAAGAACGTTGAGTGGTTTTCTGATGAGAACTGTCAGTGACACTGACACCGTTTGAACTTTGTGAACTTCGGTCATACTTCGAATTCTGTCGGCTTCATAGTTGTGATTCATACAGTGTCACTTGCTGTAATTAATCTTGCAGTAATTGTGAAATGCAGTCATCGTGAGGTGTATACTTTACTAGTCAGCATCGGGACTTTTTGGCAAATGCTTAACATTTTGCTTCTCTCATTGTCTAAATGCTGACAGAAAATGATGTGAATTTTTGTGGAGTCTAAACGAACAAAACAGTCTCATAACTTTGACATTACCGCGAGGTGGATGGGACATTAAAGCACTGTAGTTTGCATTGCTTGCTTGCTGAGGGACCAGTGTATTTCACGACTCTGTAGTCATGATGTTTTCCGTGAAGTCGGCCACTTACGCTTGTGAGATGTAAAGATTCCATGAATGTGTCATTTTGTGTTATTTTAATGCTTTATTTTGTTATACGTTTTTTTACATTTCTGTTTTTCTGTTTACTCTCCTTAGTTGCACTATTTTTCATGAATCTGGACTCGAGTCACACAACAGTGATTACTTTTGCTGTTTACCTAGTTTAGAACTGTCCAATTTTCACTAATTATATTCTGTCCATATGTCACACATACATATCATCATCATCATCATCCATTTATTCGCCATTAACAAACAGAATTTAACACAGAGTAAAGAATGGCAGGTCACCAGAGAAACATAAGTTCACTGATCTGGTGGCCTATAATTGTTACATTAATAACATTTTTAGTATAAAACAACTTACTGCGTAATAGTATTCATAGCAAGAAAGGCTTGTCCATGTATGCAACTTATTATTAAATGTGAATTTAAGAACTGTTGCATGCTTTGAACGCAATATTTTTTGTATCATTTTCTTTGAATTTCTAAACTACACAATGCTATAACGTGCTCTTCTTTCGTGAATGTTTTTGCACCACTTGATCCTTGCTGTTTTGTTCATTGTGATTGCTCTTTATCATGTCTTGTACTGTAATTGTGCATTGAGCAAATGAACTGATGCAGTCCAATAATTTATTAACTGATAGATTGACTCGCTACATGTTGTCCCAATAAAAAGTAAGCCAAATGTTTTTGTTGTCTTTTTTGCAACTTGGTTGATTCAGATAACATTTGATGTGTAGCGTCTTGAGTAAATTAGCCTCAAAGTATGATAATCGTTTCCTGCCTTGCCTGAATAGTGTCTGTACACAGCTTGGTGAAACTAAATTGCATGTTTTATGAAGCAATAACACTTTGGCTCTCTTTGCATGCAGTGTATTATACGTGTAATTAATTATTTATGCATGAAACTGTACTTCATGTCATACCATTGGGTGAATACAGTAGGCCTACTGTTGACTGTTGATCACCTGCTGATGGTAACTTGCTGGTCATGCAGATTGATGCTTCGTCAGTTGTTGACTCAGACACAGATGCATAGGCGGATTTAATCAGAGGCCAGGGGAGGCACAGATGTGGATGCAGTGGAAACGTAGTCGCCAGTTCCTGGAAAAATATTATTTTAAGTTTATGTGGCTAGGTAAGATGGTGTTTCTCCACGTAGACTATGTGATACGATTTTCTGTTTGTCTTAGGGCTTGTTACAAGAACATCACTTAAATTGCCACTTAACGAAGTACCACTTATCTTTAACTCGCTCTTAACACTTAATTTAATTCTGTTGCATGAAAATATTCAACTTTTAGTGCAGATTTAAGTGGTGGTTATCAGGCACAACCCTACTTTTGTGTACCGTGTCTTAGAAGCTACTGTAGCTTATGTCACGTTAATCTGTACGTTCTACTACTACTACTACTACTACTACTTGTTGACTCTTGATGACGTAATCAGGGTTCTCAATAGAGTGAATAGACATGAAGTCGCCGCCAACTGCGCTGATGCTGGGTATTTGTAGTCCTGCCTACACGCACATTGGCTGCACTGTCAAATCTACATAATTCACAGTGTGCAACGATTGCAGTGATGGTTGTGACGACGGTCATTCAATCCAGCGCCGTGTGATGTATCAGCTGTTGCAAGGGTGCATTGCAAGCTGAGAACGATCGAGCGAATAGGCCTAGTTAGTCTCTGTCACTGCTTCACGCATGCAGGCCTGTGATTCGTTGGCAGACGTTGGCCTATTCGTGGGGACGAGTCTAAAGGGTAACTTGCTGTGCCACCGTGAAATTTACGAGCATGTCATCGGCCGCTTCTCTACGCCAAACGTGACCTTCGTAACGCCTCAAAGGAGCATGTGAATATTCATATTATTCATCATTTAAATAGCATACTGTATGTTGTTTAAGACTCTGTCGTCACTGCAGCGAGTCTGTTAACGTGAACCGTGTTGAGCATGGCGCTGACTGCCAGGTCTTTAGGAAAACTCTACACTCGTCTTGTGCAGGTGGTGTGTTTTCGTGTTAACGTATATTTTGATGCGTCATCTTAGAATGCAAACAGATGTCCTGAAATAAAGAATGAATGACTGCGCGAAAGAACTACCCATAGTAAGCGCAATGCAGCGTCGCCATGGAGCGCGCGTGCGCCGGGTTGCGGTTTTGATAGGGATTAATAGGATTAGGGTTGACTTAAGCTTATCGATGAAGTCCATGGAGTATTTGTCGACCCTCAAAGCGACGTGTAATAGTGATGTGTAGACTACACAATGATTTGTGCTTTCCTTTATAGCGTCCCCATGGTCACAGTAAAGAGCAGCAGTTGAATTGTTGAATTAATAGACGTTCGCCATTATGATCATTATCCCATTTGGAGCAAATGTATGTGCCCAAAGTGCCAAAGGTTCTCCCAAACCGAACTTTACCTGCCCCATTTCCATTCTTCATGGGCTGGAGACGCCGCGTCGAATTGCGCTTATCGTGTTGGCGATTGGCAGACTTGATATTTTTGTCCATGCGATTTTTAATGGAGTGCAAATTCGCTCTCTAACTGTTGAGTCTGACGCAATATTGGCGATGTGCTTGACTGTTTTATTTGCGGCTTTCGAACAATTAACCAGTATTCATTTTTAAAAAAGAAATGAAATTCATAGTGAAATTTTCGATGTCTGCAACATAAAGCCTATACAGGTAAATTATTCAATGATTTGTCATTTGATATTTTCAATAGACGATTGGAAGACAGTTGTCCGGCGCTTAGCAGCGTTCTCGACGTCGTCACTGCAGCTGCAGTTAACCAAACGTCACGGATCGCTTTAGGCAGCTCATCGATAGCTTAGTGGGTCCGGCGGTACGTGCATGATTGGCGGCTGCCGCTTGGGTGTACCCCCTTCGGCGGGGAAAATTGGCCCAATAATCGGCAGTAACTTGGATTGGTGCGAGGGTCGCATACGGACTTTCGATTGGTACCAAATTTCGCAACCTTGAATAACCTTGAACCGCAAAATGCCCGTTATTTTGCGTTATTACACTGAATGTGTTAGCTTTAAAGCAGACTACATCAAATTGGTAAGGTAGACCCATGCTGTCTGCAACAGAGAATAGGCAATATGACTTATGGCGATATTCGAAGAGATTACCATTGCCGAGAAGTGCACTGGTACTCCTTCGTCAAAGGGGATAACTACAGCAGTTCAACACCATTACATGAATTTAGAGACGTTTAGTATGGCCGACGTTGCAGTCATGATTGAGACACTATGTACAACTTAGTTTTTACTCTGGTTTTATTGTAATTTCTGTGTGCGTGTGTTTTCCTTTGTTGTTTTTTTTTCGTTTTTTTTTCTTTTTCTTTTCTTGTGTACTGCTGTACGAGTTTGATATTAAATAAATAAATAAATTACTAAAGCGCATTTTGATGTACCTCTCGTAGTAGATATCAAAAAATGGCCCTGGTGACGATGACATATGACAATACATCGTGTATTGCATTTTTTTCTTCTTCTTTTACTCTGTCTGTCTGTGTGTGTGTATGTCTCTTGTTTATGCTTATGGGCCATGTTGACTGATTTAAATAAAATGATGATGATTGGCTTCTCGACTTCCTGGGTGACTGCTGAACTCTGTATAAAATACACTGCATTTTGTTATATTCTGGACTTTTTTAACATTTGTTGAAATCCGGTAAACTTCACAAGTTATGATGTTTCAGGCGTGGAGAGGGGGAACAAGACAGAGCGCAGAACTGCACGCCAAACCGAGTATCACCCCACAATCGAGATGCCGGAAGTTTACCAGCCAACAGCGGTCTATCCGGGAATGCGTTACAGGGCTACAGAGGCGCCAAACACTGACCAATACTTGGAGATCGCGGATACTCCGTCGCAGACCGACCAAGAATCTACCGGCGACGACGACCACTATGACAGGCTAAACCTGTATGAAGGACTGGCCACCAATGTTGAAAGTCGTCGTCCTCTACCAGCAACGCCTACTGTCTACGAGAGACCTCTTCATCGTCCGCCACCACCACCACCTACTGTCTATGATTGCTTGGTTCGCTGACTACACAGGAACCAGACATTGTCTTTCAAATATGTGACGTGGTTTACACAGCGGCATACATCCGTGAGCCACAGTGCAGTAATTCCTTGAGGTCGAGGGATCCTCAAAATATTGGACTAAGTGTTTGGAACCCCTAATTTTGTTAGACCTGTTCGACCTACTTTTTCGAAATCCCCAAATTTTCCACACTGGCCGCGACCCTATCCCCTTATGTCGTATACGCATGCTTACCTTTACTCACCCTTCTGTACCCCATCTCCTCCATTCATCACTTTCTCGATTTTTCATACCTTACCCTTTCACTCATTTTCTCTCCCTTCCCTCGCAATCTACCCCCTCTCCCTTCGTTTCTGCTTTCCTCTATTCTCTCTATTCGCCAATTCCAACTTTTTTTCTTCAAATTATCTTTCAAATCCAATTACCATTTTCAACAACTCCCATTTCTTTTATTTCCCCTTCCCTTTCCTCAAATCCTACCTTTTTAAAAATCGTTTTATTCTCCCATTCTTGCTTCCTTCCGCTAGAAAATTGTTGCTGGTAAAAGGCGAAAAATGAAGCAAGACAAGCAGTCATATACAGTGGCAGACAATTCACAGTGATGCAGGTTGCAAGTCAAAAATCTCTGGGGAACACGTAGTGCGTATAGGACAAATTTTACCCACTGGAAAGATCACATCTTCCACGAATAGGATTTGAGAGAAAATTTTCTAGCGAAAGGAAGCAAGAATGGGTGAATAAAACTGAGAGTACAGTGCTTTTAGAGTGCACCGATTGTAAACTTTGAACTCTGCACGACGATTGCAAGATTAACGAAATACAAAGAGGTGGAGACGCTATCTCCCACCTTCAGAATAAAGCTGAAACCAGACAAGGACACGGACATGGTCCATGTACACTTACGAACAACGACCATTTTACAGGAAGGAGGAGGGTTTTCGTTTAAGTACTGATACTCCCTGTATCTCCAAAACGAAGCACTGCTTTGTGAGGGAGAACCATGAAACGGTGTCAATTTGTTATCAACTGCGTTCGTTTCGTGCTGACTTTGGCGTTGACAAAACTAAATTCGGACAGCATTCGCGTACTTCCACTTTGTTATGCGATTCGTTGTATCTCTGTGTGTATATTATTGTTGTTTTCAGGAGTTCTATTTTCTTATTTCTGCTGGCATTTGGATTATGAGTTTTTTTTAAGAAAGAGTTTGTAGCCTTTTGTAGAACGCTGCCTGAGCCACTGAAATATCTTATCCCGGAAAACTGCTGCTGCCTATTAAGTTCAGATCGGCTCCTAATAAGTGCCCGTCTTATCATAACAACCAGTCGCCGATGTCATCTTCAGCTCTATGCTTTGTCGTCCTGATAAGTACGTAAGTAAGTAAGTAAGTAAATTTGATGGCCTAAACAGTCTCATAAGCACCACATCATGTCCCCTATGGCTGAACAAAGCACTATTGTCTTCAGTGAGCTTTGAAACTGTCTCTGTGTGCCGGGTGACGCACGCAGGGTCAGTGGCAGATCATTCCAGACACACGGTCCAGAGACTCATAAACTGCGTGGTCCATAGGTTAATGTTCTCGTTCTAGGAACCAACAGATCGCCGTATATTGCTGAACGAAGATTACGGTGATGAGTACTGGCAGCAACCGGAGTACACAATCACAATCACACACACAATCACAATGTGAGACTTGTATAGCGCCGCTTACAAAGCTGGACAGCGGCGCTGAACAGAATAACATATTAAAACCTACGATAAAAATTAATAAAAAAATTATAGTTTGACTGGAAGTTAATAGTTATTATGATAAACTGTACGCGTCCATGAAAAGTTTAGTTTTCAGATGGCGCTTGAAGGTCGCGACACAGCCCATTTAACGAAGAGATGTGGGTAGCTGATTCCAAGCTCGCAGTCCAGCGACGGAGAAAGCTCTGGAACAAACCGACGATGACACCCGTGGTACGTCGTACTGTCCATACACAACTGTCAATAAGGTAATGCCCACGGACTGAGATAGGCAAGCAGCAACTTCAACTGTCTGGAACTGGCGTTGCGGTTGTCGGATTGGACTGGTCTCCTTTCCAATTAGCTCTTCCGTCTTGTCCGCTACTGATAATGCCTAAATACTTCTCGCTTAATGTATTATGCCGTTTTCAATCGAACAAAACTGGACCAGGATGTACAGTAACCACGTGTAGTTTGTTGTGCTGTTGGCTTATACAGCGTCTTTGAACAGTTGCTAACGTTAAACTAACATCGCGTTTGCTTTCAGTTAAGGTCGAATTACACTGCTGTTTTGCCCCGTGTTGAATAAACATTGTCATCGACAATTTATTGATTTCGGAGTTGCTTAAATTAATTCCGCAAAGAGACAAATGGGCTACAGAAACATAATAGTCTTAGTGACGCTACTCCCTTTCCTGGTGGACAAGGCTATGCTACTAGACCACCACGTCGGACGGAACTACAGCTATAACATTACGGCATTACCTGTTTACCGCCTCCATTCCGCGTGTCACGTACTACACGTGGTACAGCAAAATAGCGTAATCATACCGCTCGTATTGTGAACAAAATGTCGCATTTGCATGACGGCGCGTCACGCATTTGCTTTCCTTGATAAGTCTAATAAATACTTTGACATGCATAGCATGAGTTCGCTTTGCATTTCTGAACGTATGGCACCTTATTAGCGCTGATGTTTCGTGCAACGGATGTAACAATGCCAATTTTCGATTGATTTAAGTAAAGTCAATATGATTGGTGAAACGACGTTGAGTGACAACCAAGATTTCCCACTGCAGGCTTTGGTGGAGAAGCGCCTGCCATGATATCAGTCTATATTGACCGTCTGCCTCGCATTTGTTTAGTTTAATGAACTGATACACCATTTGGTGAGATAAAATAATTCGGCGCCCTGATAGAAAAGGCTGCAGAGTACAACTATTTTGTCCTCAAAGGACAACCCAGAGGTAATGTTATACACAGTGCATCAATATTTCTGCATACAAATCGATTTCTAAACTTATCAACTTTTTCGGGAATAAACGTAAGTTTACAAATTCGTAAGGTACAAATTAAACATTTTCTATTGTCGATGAATGTATTGTCATAGAGTTGCCAGGATGAATCATTCAAGCGAAGAAGACGGCTCGACGACTCATGGGAGCGTTGCGAACATATCACATATTTTTCCGTCATTTCCACAACCTCCAGCGTTGCCGATCGCATCGTTAATCGTCGGATTTGTCACTGGTATTACGGGAATATGTGCTAATGCCGTTGCTCTCATGATTGTGGTATTTTATACGTACATACATACATATACATTTAATTCAGACATGAATCCCATATACTGAGAAGAATGCACGCACATTATCTTTTTGTATACGGTTATACTTTTGAAGCCATGATGTGCTAATGCCGTTGTATTTGTGGTTCTAATTTTGCATATGTGATAATACCTATTTTCTTAAGGTTGTGGTGTTTCAGTGTACGAACGTCCTTGTTCTTACGGTTGTGGTTTTAAGTGTGAAGAGGACTTTGTTCTCGTGGTCGTGATATGGACATACATGTATGCTAATGTTGCGATTCTTCTGGTTCTAGTATATGTGCTAATGTCGTTGTTTTTTTGTGGTTCTAATATGTGTTAGTGTATATTTTCTTGTAGATTTGGTCTTTTGTGTGTGCTAACGTTGTAGTTTTAAGTGTGATGACGGCTTTATTCCTGTGGACGCGGTCATGTATGTATGCCAATGTCGTGGTATTATGGTTCTAGTCTCGTGTATGTGCTAATGTCGTTGTTTTTGTGGTTCTGATTCTGGCACGTCGTCACTACGGCAGCCACGTCAACACCCTGATCACTAATCAGTCGGCGATGGACCTCTGCGCCTGCGTCTTTCTGACCATCGCTTGTACCATGTCATTTCCAGGAGCGAAGCAGAACTACTTGGAGCTCGGCGAGGTCGGAAACAATGTCGTCTGTTTCTTGTTTCGCAACAGAGTGCTGTCAATTGTGTGCATGAACGCCGAAAAGATCGGTCCGGTGACAATGTCTTGCCGAACAGCGATGTTCTGCGATAGAATCCGAGAAATTCCAGTTACGAAAAGCATCACTTTCTTCCGAGTAGTTATCTTATTGTACGTATTTGTATGGTTGTTTGTATGCTTTTTATCATAACCGGTCCTTGGTATAACCTGTAATTGTTCAAACCTGCATGAATATGTAAAGAAGAAGAAGAAAAAGAAAAAGAAGAAGGACAACAACAAGAACAAGAACAAGATTTGGAGATGACATTGGCCGTTTTCTTTAAACTGAACAGATACATATCGTTGTTGACATAGTGGGTGGATTAGGAGCTTATACAACGGTTTACACCTTATCCGGTCCTTGGTATGACCAGCAAAATGTTCAGATTTGTTACATAATGCTCTGTAATAAACGTCTGTAGTTTTTAGACTAATTGAGTGCTCTGTTTGAAAATAAGTTGCGATACGATAATGAAGTATTAGTTGTGTTTAGACAGGTCCTTGGTATGACCGCCGAAAAGATCGGTTTGGTGGTGATCACGTTTGAACGCTACTTCAAGACCGTTCACGCCATTGCCCATCGTAACTATTATCGCAGCTGGATGACCTCGCTTGGGGTGGTCGTGCCGTGGATCGCAGGATTCTGCACGTTCGCCATTCCGGCAATTGTCTCAACGAGGGCAGTGCCCGGGCACTGTCCGATGATGGGTTTCTGGCCAAGCGAAGATTTTCTAACGGTAAATAAGTTGGCAAAATATTTATTCCAGTTACAGTTCTTATGCGTGCAGTTGTATAATGATAGACTTGTGGGACATAATTTTGACGATCCAGTACAAGAAACTTTGAGCAGTTACTGAGTCTACAGTCAAACTCAACCTCCTACCCCTAGTGAGCCGGAAAATGTAGCTTACCAAATGTGCGTTACTGAAAGACTCGTGAAGTGGCATGTAAGCACGTTGCACTCCGAGACCAGAAAGGAAAATTTTATTGTATACGTAGGCGTTGAATTCTAAGACCGAACTACAAACTATGGTATAGTCACGTTAGTACTTTTTGCTGTGATTTTTATTGTATTACTGCGTTTTTGAGCTAATAAATTAATATAAATGGATGAATGGGTGAATGAATGAAAAATGAATGAATGTATAAATGAATGAATGAATAAATAAATAAATAAATGAATGACTGAATGAATGAATGAATGAATGAATGAGTGAATGAATAAATAAATAAATGGATGAATAAATGAATGAATGAATGAATGTATGAATGAATAAATAAATAAATAAATGGATGAATAAATGAATGAATGAATGAATGTATGAATGAATAAATATGAATAAAGGAATAAATAAATCAATCAATCAATAAATCAATCAATAATAAAGTTAGTCATTCATTTATTCATTCATTCATTCATTCATTCATTCATTGTGGGCGATTGTGGGGGACAGGCATACGCGATCTTCGATTTCCTGTGGAACTACGCTCTACCGATCAGCGTCTTTGTCTACTGCTACGGTCGTATATTTCACACAATCAGACGTCAGAGCAAGGTGGTCAGCAGTCACGTGGGTCGTGGTCAGAATATTGCCATGACGACTATATCACGTGATCAGAACGCTGGACAGATTCAGCAGCAGGCGACTGGAGCTACAACTAGCGCCAAGTTGTCTCATACAGAAGTGAATATTCTGCAGGCGATGATTGCAGTTATCATCTGCTTCATTCTTTGCTGGACGCCGTCGTCATTAACCAGCGTCATTCAATCGCAAACGGTTTGAATATTTTATCATTACATTCACGAATGAATGAATGAATGAATGAATGCATGCATGCATGAATGAATGAGTGAGTGAGTGAATGAATGAATGAATGAATGAATGAATGCATGAATGAATGAGTGAATGAATGAGTGAATGAGTGAATGAATGAATGAATGAATGAATGAGTGAATGAATGAATGAATGAATGAGTGAATGAATGAATGAATGAGTGAATGAGTGAATGAATGAATGAGTGAATGAATGAATGAATGAATGAATGAATGAATGCATGAATGAATGAATGAATGAATGAATGAATGAATGACATTGTGTTACGAAATTAATCATTCAGTGTAATAAGTAAGTAAGTAAGTAAGTAAGTAAGTAAATGTCGATTTGTAGAGCGCGATTACGTAACACCTCTAATGCGCTAACGTTTCAAATGCCCGGCGAACAGATATATGTGTTCAAGTCCCGCCTAAATTGTTTGAAGTCTACAGCTGGATTGCACACATGATCAGGCACCCTTCGCAGAAAGTGGTTTAATGTTTGTGTATTAAAGAGTCTTACCGAGAAATTATTCATCAGTATTCTGGCAGAAAAAAATCTGTTTACATTACATTCCCACAAATTTTCGATCAAATTGTTATTTTTAGAAAGCAGCATGTAATTCTCAGAAGTACATGTAATTGTAAACATGACCAAAAACTGTTTAAAAAGATTTAGACTTGATAATGTAAGGAAGTTTGCTTTCAGTAACGGAGTTGTTAATGATTGGAATTCCTTATCGTCACAATGTGTAAACTGCTGTACAGCGAATACTTTTTAAAAACATCTTTCAGCTGAATTGGAATTAAAAGTTTTAATTCCAATGTTGTTTTAATTTAAAACAACACTGAATTGAAAAATGCTAAGTTATATTAGTTGTGTGTTATTTGAGATGGTAGAGAATTAAATGGTGATTATAATGAAATAACCGTGTGTTAAATTGTAAGCAGGGCAGATCGTTGTCGATAGAATGGTTTGAGACGTTCATGGCTTTCGGCTTCGTCAACCTCTGTATCAACCCGCTCATCTACGCTGCCCGCTACGAGGTGTTCAGAAAGTCGCTGAGAAGAATGCTTAAGAAAGACAACGCTGTTATATCCAACGCGATGCCCACTGTCTGATTTCTGCAACATGCACACCGCCGAACACGCACTTGCGTCTGTACGCAAGACAGAAGACTTGGTTGGATGTCCCGCAACGTGTCACCTTCAAGCTGTGCACGACAGTTTACAAGTGTCTGCACGGCTTGGCACCTAAGTATCTCGCCGACCTTTGCGT
>Ga0209562_1000426_pt1 | contig 14352 bp, 9 predicted proteins | sample WorMetvacBELIZE2_FD_187399 | JGI IMG/M metagenome (GOLD analysis project Ga0209562, IMG submission 187399) | Marine gutless worms symbiont microbial communities from Max Planck institute for Marine Microbiology, Germany - Olavius vacuus BELIZE.2... | ecosystem: Host-associated > Annelida >... | reverse complement strand
ATCGATAATATGATTATCCCTGTCCTTTTTATTATCCTTCCTAATATCTTCATATTTCTCCTATTAATAATATATAAATATTTTAAAAATCAGCGATTATATCTAGAATTAGTTGCTTATGCAATATCTATATAGATTGGTTATAAAAACTTAGGTGATCAGATTATTTTGTAACTATGATCTCGGAGGAGTTATGGTTATATATTAAATGAAACTTTATAATTGTCATGCCAATTTTCTGCGAATATTCTAGAACTTTTTGAACCTATCGTAGTTATATTAAAAGTTAGATATCAAGATCCCTGCATAAACAGTATAAAAATAGCTATAGATAAGTAAAAGATATACAGTATCATCAACAACATAAATATTTTTATACTGCTAAATATTAAAGCTGACATTCTTGGAATATTACATCCAGGATATTTAGAATTCATAAAACAAATAAGTAATGAAATACTGGTTTAAATGTTTTATTCTTCTTGATTCTAATGGAAATTTTTAATCTCAATTGTAATATTCACACGAATACTTGAACGCAAGTTTAATCGTTGAGTTCAATTTGTTGCGGTGCCTTTATCAATCTTATGGATTGTTGTTTCAGTATTTATGTCTTCTCTGAGAGAGTCAACAACACTTTCTTATATTTTTTCGCAATTGTTGAAATCCTAGCAATGTTGGCAATTCTCTGGTATACCGATAAATTTCTGTAATTGGGGGATTTATAATAAATCATTTTTTTCAATAATTTAAATGCATAGTATTGATAAAAAGTGCTAAACAATAAGTTATAAAATTAAGATTAATAATCAAAAAATACTTGGATAAATAGTTTAGGGGCAGAGGGTCTCGAACCCACGACCTACTGATTAAGAGTCAGCTGCTCTACCAACTGAGCTATGCCCCCTTAATTGCTATCCGTTTTGAAGTCAAAAGAAATGATACTGGTATCTTTTTCGATTAAGGATGGCTACGTAACTTATTTTCAATTTCTTCTGCTAGTTTAGGATTATCTCGAAAATAATCTCTAACATTATCTTTTCCTTGACCTATTTTCTCACCATTATATGAGTACCATGCACCTGCTTTGTCGATTAAATTATATTTAACTCCCAGATCAATTAATTCACCTAGTTTTGAAATTCCTTCATTGTAGAAGATTTCAAAATCAGCTTGGCGAAACGGGGGAGCAACTTTGTTTTTAACTATCTTAACTCGAGTTTCATTACCAACTACCTCATCACCTTTTTTAATAGCGCCAGTTCTTCGAATATCAATTCTTACTGAAGAATAAAACTTTAGGGCATTACCTCCAGTTGTAGTTTCGGGGGATCCAAACATTACCCCAATTTTCATTCTAATCTGATTTATAAACACAACCAAAGTATTTGTTCGTTTAATATTTGCGGTTAACTTTCTTAATGCCTGACTCATAAGCCTTGCATGTAATCCCATATGGGAATCTCCCATGTCACCTTCAATTTCAGCTCGGGGTGTTAGTGCAGCAACAGAATCAATAACTACTATATCAACCGAACCTGATTTGACCAAAGTATCGGCAATTTCTAAAGCTTGCTCACCAGTATCCGGTTGCGAAATTAATAGATCATCAGTTTGGACTCCTAATTTTTTGGCGTATTGTGGATCGAGCGCATGCTCAGCATCAATAAAAGCGGCAATTCCGCCAGATTTTTGGGTTTGAGCAATTATTGATAATGCTAAAGTGGTTTTTCCTGATGATTCTGGTCCATAAATTTCAACTACCCGACCTCGAGGAAGCCCACCGATACCTAAAGCAAAATCTATAGCTAAAGATCCTGTTGAAATTACCTGAATATCAGAATAATCAATCTGCTCACCTAAACGCATCATCGAGCCTTTGCCAAATTGCTTTTCAATTTGAGCTAAGGTTGCCGAAAGGGTTTTTAATTTATTTTCATCGCGAATTGAATTGTTTTGAGAATTCTCTTTAATCTTATTTTCTTTTTTTTCATCAACCATGTGACTCCTTAATTAACATTATCATTTTTATTCATCTCCTTCTTGTTCTTCTGGAGGATTGACCTCGATTCCACTATCATCAACATATTCCTCATCTAATATCGGGACTTTTGGCTCTTCTTCGGTATTATTTTCAAATAAATCATCTTTATCATAACTACTACCAATAGATTGTCGCAAATTATGATGAGCTAAGCCGGTACCTGCTGGGATAAGACGACCAACAATTACATTTTCTTTTAATCCCCGTAAATAATCACGCTTAGCCATAATTGCTGCTTCAGTCAGAACTCGGGTAGTTTCCTGAAATGAAGCAGCAGAAATGAAAGAATCGGTTGAAAGCGATGCTCTTGTTATTCCTAATAAAATATGTTGATATTCTGCCGGTTTTTTACCTTCAGCAATCAAGCGGTCATTTTCCTCTAATACTGATCCTCGGTTTAATTGTTCACCAGTTAAATATGGAGAATCACCCGGATTAGTTATTGATACCCGTCTTAACATTTGACGAATAATTACCTCTATATGTTTATCATTAATTTTTACACCCTGTAGACGATAAACATCTTGCACCTGATTTGTGATATAGTGAGCTAATGTTTCTACTCCTTGTAAACGCAGGATATCATGAGGATCAGGAGTCCCATCTACAATCATTTCCCCTTGATTTACAACCTGCCCGTCATGAACTAAAACATGGCGATCTTTGGGAATCAAAGTTTCATGCTGATTTTTTTCCAGATCAGTAATAATTAGTCGTTGCTTACCTTTGGTATCTTTACCAAACGAAATAGTGCCGGTTACTTCTGCCAAGATTGCTGCATCTTTAGGAGTTCTGGCTTCAAAAAGTTCGGCAACGCGAGGCAAACCACCGGTTATATCTCTGGTTTTTGATGACTCAGTGGGTATTCTGGCGATAATATCTCCTACTTCCACCTTTTGGCCATCACTTACAGTGATAACCGATCCAACTTGAAAAGTAATATTTACCGGATTATCACTATTATGTAGCTTAATTTCTTCATTATTATTTCCGACTAATTTCAATTGTGGTCGTAGTAATTTTTTAGCTGAAACTGTTGAACCACTGCGTTTAGCATCTACAACAACTAAAGTAACAACACCGGTTAATTCATCTGTTTGACGAACAACTGTAACCCCTTCTTCAACATTTTCAAAAACTGCCCGACCAGAATATTCTGATACAATCGGTCGATTATGGGGATCCCATTGAGCAACAACAGTTGAGGATTGTACTTTTTGGTTTTCTTTAGATAATAATATTGAACCATAAGGTATCTTATGTCGTTCTAATTCGCGCCCCTTCTCATCTTCAATAAATATTTCCCCACTACGGGAAATTACAATATTTTCACCTTTGGTATTTACTACAGATTTTAAATATTGATTAAATTTTAAAACTCCCTGTGTCCTTATCTCAATACGACTTTCAAAAACCGCCCTTGAAGCTGCTCCGCCAATATGAAATGTCCGCATAGTAAGTTGGGTTCCAGGTTCTCCAATAGACTGGGCGGCAATAACCCCAACCGATTCGCCAATTAAAGATTTTTCACCTCTACCTAAATCACGACCATAACAAGTAGCACACAATCCAAAACGAGTTTCACAAGTTAGGGGAGTGCGAATTTTAATTTCGTCAATTCCAATCTCATCAATTATATTTACTTCATCCTCACCCAACAAAGTTCCAGCCTCAAATAATAGTGAATCATTATCAGGATTTTTTAAGTCTTCTGCTAAAGTCCGACCAAGTATTCTTTCAAATAAAGGTTCAATAACTTCACCACCTTCAATTAATGGACGAATCTGTATCCCATTAGCAGTACCACAATCATCTTCGGTAATAACCAGATCTTGAGTTACATCAACCAATCGACGAGTTAAATATCCAGCATTTGCAGTTTTAAGTGCAGTATCGGTTAATCCCTTACGGGCACCTGATGTTGAGATAAAATACTGCAACATATTCAAACCTTCACGAAAGTTTGCAGTAATTGGAGTTTCAATAATCGAGCCATCAGGTTTTGCCATTAACCCACGCATACCGGCTAGCTGGCGAATTTGGGCTGCTGAACCCCGAGCACCGGAATCTGACATCATATAAATTGAATTAAACGACTCTTGATCGATAGTTTTGTTTTCCTGATCTTTTATTGCTTCAGTTGATAGTTTACTCATCATAACTTTAGCAACTTCATCCCCTGCTTTCCCCCAAATGTCAACAACTTTATTATATCGCTCGCCTTGAGTTACCAAACCCGAGCTATACTGCTCTTCAATTTCTTTTACTGATTTAGTTGCATCATTTATAATTTTGTGCTTTTCTACTGGTACTAACATATCTTCAGAACAAAAAGATATTCCCGCACGAGTTGCAAAAGCAAAACCAATTTGCATTAATTGGTCAACAAATCTTACAGTTGCACGAATTCCGCAAAGTCGAAATGCAGTATTAATTAATCTGGATACTTCTTTTTTCTTTAAGGATTTATCGACAACTTCAAATGGTAATTTTTTAGGAACAATTTCTTGAAGTAATGCTCTACCGGCAACTGTATCAACAACTCTGGTGCGATCAACCGTCTCTCCTTCCTCAACTTCAATAGATTCTTGGATTCTAACTTTAATGCGGGCATGCACACTAACACTTCCAGTATCATAAGCTCGTTGCAATTCAGATATATCAGAAAATATCATTCCACTACCCTTAGCATTTTTGTGTTCTCGGGTCATATAATATAAACCCAAAATAATATCTTGTGACGGGACAACGATGGGATCACCATTTGCTGGTGATAGGACATTATTTGATGCTAACATTAATGTGCGTGCTTCAGATTGCGCTTCTAAAGATAGAGGAATATGAACTGCCATTTGGTCACCATCAAAATCAGCATTAAATGCTGTGCACACTAGAGGATGTAATTGAATTGCTTTGCCCTCGATTAATAATGGTTCAAATGCTTGAATACCAAGTCGATGAAGCGTAGGTGCTCGGTTTAACATTACCGGATGTTCATGAATCACATCTTCAAGAATATCCCAAACTACAGGATGTTCTTGTTCAACCATTTTTTTTGCTTGCTTTATCGTATTAACATGACCGCCCAACTCAAGTTTATGAAAAATATAAGGTTTAAAGAGTTCCAAAGCCATTCTTTTAGGAAGTCCGCATTGATGTAGCTTTAGGGTTGGACCGACAACAATAACCGATCTTCCTGAATAATCAACTCTTTTTCCTAATAAGTTTTGACGAAAACGACCGCCCTTCCCTTTAATCGCATCTGCTAATGATTTAAGCTGACGCTTATTTGCAGTTGTAAAAGCTTTACCTCTGCGACCATTATCAAGTAATGAATCAACTGCTTCTTGGAGCATTCGTTTTTCGTTTCGAACAATAATTTCAGGGGCCCGAAGTTCAATCAATCTCCTAAGTCGATTATTACGATTGATTACTCTTCGATACAGATCATTTAAATCAGAAGTTGCAAAACGACCACCTTCTAGAGGCACTAGTGGTCTTAAATCTGGGGGTAATACCGGTAAGATTTCCAAAATCATCCATTCGGGTTTTACTCCGGATCGCTGAAAACTTTCTAAAACTTTAAGTCTTTTTGCCATTTTTTTAATCTTGGCATCAGAAGTTTCTTCTTTGAGCTCATCACGAATATATTCGATTTCCTGGACAAGATCAATAGACTTAACCATTTCTTGGATGCCTTCAGCGCCAATGCCAACTGAGAAATCACTGCCAAATTCCTCTTCTTTTTGTTGAAATCCATCTTCTGTCAGAATTTCACCTCGTTTAAGTGGAGTCATCCCCGGATCAATTACAATATATGCCTCAAAATATAAGACTCGTTCAATATCTCGAAGCGGGATATCAATAACTAAAGAAAGACGTGATGGAAGAGATTTTAAAAACCAAATATGTGATACCGGAGCTGCTAAATCTATATGTCCCATCCGTTCACGGCGAACTTTGCTATGAGTTACTTCGACGCCGCACTTATCACAAATTACCCCTCGATGTTTAAGTCTTTTGAATTTTCCGCATTGACATTCAAAATCTTTTGAAGGACCAAAAATCTTAGCACAAAAAAGACCATCACGCTCCGGTCTTAAAGTTCGATAGTTTATGGTTTCAGGTTTTTTTACCTCACCAAAAGACCATGAACGAATTTTATCTGGTGATGCTAATCGAATAGTAATAGCATCAAATTCTTCACTTTGGTTTGCCTGCTTAAATAATTCGAATAATGATTTCATTTTGTTCCTTAAATTTGTGATATATTATTTTGCTATGCAAACAATTTAATTATGTTTCTTCTCCAAATCCATATCAATAGCCAGTGACCTAATTTCTTTAAGCACGACATTAAAAGATTCCGGCATCCCGGCATCTATTGAATGCATACCTTTGGCAATATTTTCATAAACTTTATTTCTACCGGTAACATCATCGGATTTGACTGTTAACATTTCTTGTAAAACATAAGCAGCTCCATAAGCTTCTAATGCCCATACTTCCATTTCTCCAAACCTTTGACCACCAAATTGGGCTTTACCACCCAATGGTTGTTGTGTTACTAGACTATAAGGACCGGTTGATCGAGCATGCATTTTTTCATCAACTAAATGATGAAGTTTAAGCATATACATATAGCCTATGGTTATTGGTCTTTCAAACTGTTCTCCGGATCTACCATCATATAAAGTTGCTTGACCGGATATCGGCAGTCTAGCTAGGGTTAGCATTTTTTTAATTTCATCTTCAATTGCACCATCAAATACTGGAGTAGCAAAGGGAATACCTTTAGTTAAATTATTAGCAAATTCAAAAAATTCCGATTCACTAAATTTATTTATGGCTTTGTTTTGTTCGTCTGGATAGATATTTGATAATAAATCCTTAATATCTTTGGTTTTGCTATTGTTAGCCAGCATGTTTTCAATATTACTACCCAACTGCTTTGCTGCCCATCCTAGATGTACCTCAAGTATTTGTCCTACATTCATCCGTGAAGGAACTCCTAATGGATTGAGTACGATATCTACGGGAATTCCTTCAGCAGTGTAGGGCATATCTTCTACCGGAACAATTCGTGATACTACCCCTTTATTACCATGACGACCTGCCATTTTATCGCCTGGTTGTAAACGACGTTTAATTGCCACATAAATTTTGATCATTTTAATCACACCGGTTTTAAGATCATCACCCTGGGTGAGTTTCTTTTTCTTTTCAACAAACAAAGTATCAAAATTTACTTTGAGCCTTTCAATATTTTCTTTTTGCGATTCAAGCTTTTTCGCAGCTTCATCATCAACAACAAGAATATCTAACCACAATTGGGGAGATATTTGCTCTAAAATACTTTGATCGATAATCATGCCTTTGGTAAGTGGTTTTGGACCACCACTAACTTTTTGACCTAATAAAATTTTCTTAACCCGTTCAAAAACATCATGTTCAACTATTCGATACTGATCATCTATATCTTTACGATAACTAACCAATTCCGAATCAATTATCTGTTTTGCACGATTATCACGTTCAACACCTTCTCGGGTATATACTTGAACATCAATTACCGTTCCAGAAACACCTGCAGGTACTCTAAGAGAAGTATCCTTAACATTTGCAGATTTTTCCCCAAAAACTGCCCGTAATAATTTTTCTTCAGGAGTTAATTGGGTCTCACCTTTAGGGGTAACTTTACCTACCAAAACATCACCGTGCTCTACATTGGCACCAACTGCAATAATACCGGATTCATCTAATCTTGATAGTTGAGATTCACTAAGTCCGTGTATATCTCTGGTAATTTCTTCAGGACCCAGCTTAGTATCTCGAGCCATAACAGTTAATTCTTCAATATGAATTGAAGTAAATCGATCTTGAGAGACTAATCTTTCGCTAATTAAAATTGAATCTTCAAAGTTATAACCATTCCAAGGCATAAATGCCACTAAAACATTTTGTCCCAATGCTAATTCACCGAGGTCCGTAGAAGTTCCATCTGCAATCGTATCACCTCGTTTTACGTTGTCACCTTTTTTAACTACCGGTCTTTGGCTAATATTGGTATTTTGATTGGAACGAGAAAATTTAATTAAGTTATAAATATCAACACCTACATCATCAGCAAATGTCAGCTCTTCGCTAGCTTTGATTACAATCCGAGCTGCATCTACATAATCGACTACACCATCACGTAGGGCTTTAACAACAGTACCTGAATCTCTAGCAGTAATTCTTTCAATACCTGTTCCCACCAAAGGCTTTTCTGGTAACAAACATGGAACTGCTTGTCTTTGCATATTTGATCCCATTAATGCCCGATTAGCATCATCATGTTCCAAAAATGGAATCAAGGCTGCTGCAACCGATACAATCTGCTGTGGAGCAATATCCATATATTGGACTTGTGAACTATCAGCTAGCATAAACTCACCATTAGTTCTGCAAGAGATTAATTCATCTAAAAGCTCTCCTTTTTCATTAATAGTTGCATTTGCTTGGGCAATAACATATTTTCCTTCTTCAATCGCAGATAGATATTCAATCTCTTTCGTAGCAATTCCTTTTTCTACTTTGCGATAGGGTGATTCTACAAATCCGTATTTATTGGTTCTTGCATATAATGCCATAGAATTGATTAATCCAATATTGGGACCTTCTGGGGTTTCAATGGGACAAACTCTCCCATAATGAGTTGGATGCACATCTCGCACTTCAAAACCAGCTCGGTCTCTTGCTAAACCTCCAGGACCTAAAGCTGAAACCCTGCGCTTATGAGTAATTTCAGATAGCGGATTAGTCTGATCCATAAATTGCGATAATTGCGAAAGACCAAAAAATTCTTTGATTGCAGCTGAAATTGGTTTGGCATTGATCAAATCATGAGGAGTTAATATTTCCGTTTCCGACAAAGAAAGCCGATCTTTAACCGCTTTTTCTATTCGGGTTAAACCAAGTCGAAACTGATTTTCAGCAAGTTCTCCAACACTTCTTACCCGACGATTCCCTAAATGATCAATATCATCAATTGCTCCGTGTCCATTTCTAAGTTCAACAAGAATTTGTAATGATCTAACAATATCTAGAGTAGAAAGCGTATGTCGAGGCTGAATTTCAATTTTTAAATTAGATTTATCAACTCCTAAACTTTCAACATCTTGATAAATTTTATCTACTACATTGTGGGCATCTTCAGTTGTATGAATGTTTTCTAATGATATCTTATTGATTGCTGATTCCGGAGGATTTCCAAGTTTTTGTAAAACTTGATCATAAATCTCAAAGGGTAAATTTGGTTTAAGTTTGAGTTCATAACTAAATTCAGATGCCATTCCAAGTCGGCGATTAATCTTCATCCTGCCAACATGTGATAAATCATATCTTTCATTTTGAAAAAACAGGCCATTGAATAAAATTTGAACTGATTCATCTGTTGGCGGCTCTCCCGGGCGCATCATCCGATAAATTGCATATCGAGCATTTTTTTCATCAGAAACTTCATCTATGCGTAAAGTTTGCGAAATCCAAGGACCGCGATCAATATCGTTAAGATAAAGAAAAGCGATATTTTTAATTCCGGCTTCACGGATTTTGACCAAAAGCTCTGGAGTTAATTCATCATTAGCATTGGCAACTACTTCACCGGTATCTTGTTGAATAATATGTTTAGCGATGATTCGACCATAAAGGTTATCATCACTCATCTTAATTTTTTTAATTTTTGCAGCTTCAATATCACGAATATTTCGACCGGTTATCCGCTTACCTTTCGCAACAATAATTTCACCTTGGCCGGTTTTAATATCAACTTTAGCTGTTTCTCCTCGTAATCTTTCAGGTTCAATAATTAATTCAAATTCATTTTTTTGAATAAGTTCAACATTATCAAATTCATAAAAAAGTTGTAGTATTCGTTCAACATCAAACCCCAGAGCTTTTAGTAAAATCGTCGCCGGCATTTTTCGACGGCGATCAATTCGAAAATATACCAAATCCTTTGCATCAAATTCAAAATCCAGCCAGGAGCCACGATAAGGTATTACTCGACAAGAATAAAGTAATTTTCCACTTGAATGGGTTTTACCTTTATCATGCTCAAAGAAAACACCCGGAGAGCGATGTAACTGAGATACCACAACTCGTTCAGTTCCATTAATAATAAATGAACCATTATTCGTCATCAAGGGTAAATCACCCATAAAAACATCGTTTTCAATTACTTCTTTTACCGTAGGAACCGTCGCTTCCCGATCCATTACTCGAAATCTAAGAACCGCTCTTAATGGAGCTGCAAAGGTTAAACCTCTTTGTTGACATTCGACTACATCAAATAGAGGTTTACCTAAAGAATATCTAACAAACTCAAGACGAACCATTTCGTCAGCACTGATTATCGGAAATACCGAATTAAATGCTGCTTGTAAACCTACATCCTTACGCTTTTCATCCGGTATATCAGCTTGGATAAATTTATTATAAGAATCGATTTGGATTGCTAATAAATATGGGAAATCCAAAATACTATCTCGTTTACCAAAGTTTCTGCGGACACGTTTTTTCTCACTAAAAGAATAATTCATATTTTTCTATAGGTTAAAGCTGAATGTTTGATCGTAAAAATATCATTATTAGATCTTACAAAAGCTTAAGTATTTAATAAAAACAATCAGAAGATCATTTCTGAATATTTAGAATATTGCTTATTTTCCTATTTAACCAAAAATTATGGCCAAGTAGAACTTTACTTTTTGTCAAATATTCAAATTTTCAAAAATTGATCAATACTATTTAATTGCTACTTTTGCGCCGGCTTCTTCAAAATCTTTTTTCAATTTTTCAGCTTCCTCTTTAGATATATCTTCTTTGATAGGTTTTGGAGCGCTATCTACAAGATCTTTAGCTTCTTTAAGTCCTAGACCGGTAACTGCTCGTACAACTTTAATTACATTCACTTTATTAGCACCTGTTTCAACAAGTTCTACAGTAAATTCAGATTTTTCTTCAGCTGCTGCCGGTTCAGCTCCTGCAGTAGCCGGTGCTGCTACAGATACCGCAGCTGCTGCTGAAACTCCAAACTTTTCTTCCATATCTTTGATAAGTTCAGAAAGTTCTAACACAGTCATCTTACTTACTGCTTCTAATATTTGTTCTTTACTCATTTTTATTTCCTTAAAAAATTATTTAATAAACTTAGGGGATTCAAATCTACGAAGTTTTTGCATCGCGAACTGCTGCTAAGGTACGCACAAATTTGCTTGGAATCTCATTTAAAATACGGACAAATTGGATTACCGGAGCTTGCATTGTTCCAATCAGCTTTGCCAACAGTTCTTCACGAGATGGAATTGATGCTAAAGTGTTTACTTCATCAACCGATAAAACCTTTCCGGGGATAGCTCCACCCGTAATCTTAATGCTTGAGGTCTCTTTAGAAAAATCTCGGAACAATTTAGAAACAGCTACCGAATCCTCACTGATACCATAAATAATTGGTCCCTGAAGTTTATCCGAAATAGTCTCATATTGAGTATCTTTGAGGGCGATTTTCGCAAGTCGATTTTTAATAACTCGAACATAAACATTTGCCTCGCGAGCCCTTTTGCGAAAACTCGTAAATGAAGACACACTTGTTCCCGGATATTCAGCAACTATCATTGCCGCAGCATTTTCTAGCTTAGCCCGCAAACCTTCTACCATTGCTTCCTTTTGGTTACGATTCATAGCCAATAGTCTTCTCCTTAATAAAATTAGTTTATTGCTAAACTAATATCTCAAAATTGACACAGCCAAAGAAAAAATCTTATGGTTACGTCATCTATCGTAGGCAAAAATTAATTAAAATTAATTTTTATTAACACCTTCGTTACCTACGGTCTTTGATAACATGAGAGATAAAATCTCTCAGCCAAAGCTTGTAAAGTCCAGTTAAGCATTTATTGATGATGTCTCAATTCGGACACCAACACCCATAGTGCTTGAAATAGATACTTTTTTAATATATTGTCCTTTTGAACTTGTTGGTTTTGCTTTTGTTACGGCATCATAAAAAACCTTAATATTTGCAACCAACGCATCTTCAGAAAATGATGCCCGACCTACTGAACAATGTAATATTCCTCCTTTATCTGACCGAAATTGAACTTGTCCAGCCTTGGCATTTTTAACAGCTTCTCCAACATTTTTGGTTACAGTTCCAACTTTGGGGTTGGGCATTAATCCTTTAGGTCCAAGTATTTGTCCCAGACTGCCAACAATTTTCATTGCATCTGGGGTAGCAATTAAAGTTTCAAATTCAATTTTCCCTTTTTTAATTGATTCGGCAAGTTCTTCATAACCTACTAGATCAGCACCCGATTCGGTAGCTTTTGTAGCATCTTCACCTTGGGCAAATACCGCAACGCGCACGGTTTTACCCAGACCCTCTGGTAATACAACCGATCCTCGGACATTTTGATCGGATTTACGAGGGTCTATTCCAAGGTTGATTGCAATATCAATTGATTCATCGAATTTAGTAGTTGCATTGCTCTTTACAATTTTAAGGGCTTCACCTAATGAATAATTCTTTTTACGATCAATTAAAGTAAAGTTCTTATTTCGCTTAGAAGAAGTCATATTTATACTCCCTCAACAGTAATTCCCATGCTTTTAGCTGAGCCGGCAATAGTTTTAACTGCAGCATCAAGATTTGCAGCGGTTAAGTCTGGGTTTTTAATTTTTACAATTTCTTCTAATTGCTTACGGGTAATTTTGCCGACTTTATCAACATTGGGTTTTGAGCTACCTTTTTGTAGAGATGCTGCTTTTTTGATTAATACAGATGCCGGTGGGGTTTTGGTTATAAATGAAAAAGTTTTATCGGAAAATGCGGTAATTATTACCGGAACAGGAATTCCAGCTTCCATTTTTTGGGTTGCTGCGTTAAAAGCTTTACAAAATTCCATAATATTAAGCCCTCTTTGTCCTAATGCAGGACCCACAGGAGGAGCTGGATTGGCTTTACCAGCAGGAATATGAAGTTTTATGTAGCCGATAATTTTTTTTGCCATATTTTTTTCCTTATGCTATTTGGTGCAAACGTTAATATTTTTATTGATGGTATTAATAATAAAAACTCCCAAAATATTTTTCATAATTTTTAATCTGAATTTTAATATCTAGATTTTTTCTACCTGAACAAAATCTAACTCAACTGGGGTTGCTCTTCCAAAGATCATAACTGATACTGTTAGTTTATTGCGATCAAAATCTACGCTATCTAGAATCCCGGTAAAATCCAAGAAAGGTCCTTCTTTTATTCGAACTGATTCACCTACTTCATAAATAACTTTAGGACGTGGCTTTTCCGCACCCTCTTTTAGTTGAGCAAATATATTATCAACTTCAGATTGTGAAATAGGTGAAGGTTTAGTTTGAGAACCACCAACAAAACCTGAAACCTTATTTGTTTTTCTAACTAAGTGCCAAGTTTGATCGTCTAGCTCCATTTCAACTAATAAATAACCGGGGAAAAATTTTCGTTCACTGACATTTTTCTGTCCCGATTTCATTTCGACCACAACTTCAGTAGGCACGAGTATATCACCAAATTTATCTGATAAGTTATGCTGGTGAATCCGTTCGATCAGCGAGCGTTTGACTGATTTTTCAAACCCAGAATGAGCATGGACCACATACCATTTTTTCGACATAATTAATTTAAAATCACGATATATAAAAACCACTCAACTAACTTATCGATTAAATAACAATAAATTGCCACGATTATTGAAAAAATAATTACCGTAATAAAATAAGTGGTGTATTCTGATTTAGTTGGCCATACAACTTTTAAAAATTCAATTTTCGCTTCTTTTATTAACTGCCAGAATTTCTTGCGATTTTCCGTATACCAAAATGTAACTGCAGAAATTAATATTAAAACTAGAATGGTAATTAATTGATAGCGATTAGCTAATGTTGGATTTAATGCAAAATATTGCGCTGGGATAACCCAAGCAGTAAATGCTGCAAAAAGAGCTAAACCGATTATATAAATTTTGTTTTTTTCGTTCATATTTAAATTCGAAATATTTTAAATAGCCATGGCAGGCCAAGAGGGCTTCGAACCCCCAACCTTCGGTTTTGGAGACCGACGCTCTACCAATTGAGCTATTGGCCTAGATTTATTTTTTCTCACAACTAAATTACTTAAGAACCTTAGTAACCACTCCAGCGCCAACAGTGCGTCCTCCTTCTCGGATTGCAAAACGTAATCCTTCTTCCATCGCAATCGGGGCAATCAATTTAACCGTGATCTTGGTATT